>ENA-ORXR01002759-ORXR01002759.1-marine-metagenome-genome-assembly--contig:-NODE-2759-length-16364-cov-19.680973_pt1 | contig 16364 bp, 6 predicted proteins | sample MGYA00237866_ERZ511479 | MGnify/ENA metagenome assembly ERZ511479 | reverse complement strand
TTCAAACTTCCGAAATAAATGTACCCGGTTATTTTGTCCAGAAATTTTATGAAGATTGGCCCCACTTGAGTCAAAACTGGTGGAAGAGAGAGAGCCGGCAACCAAATTAAAAGTAAAAGCAATCACAAAAAAATACTCCAACATGCCCAGCTTGTCACCCAAGATATCCAAGAACCTAAAGAGAAAGCAGTCGCACTATACAATTTCATCAAAGACAAATATACATGGAACAAATACTTCAGTGAGACTGCCTCTGAAAATAAACTCAATAATGCTTATCTGAAAAGCACAGGCAATAGTGCGGACATTAATATGAGCCTCATTGCCTGCTTACGAAATGCCGATATAGAGGCGCATCCGGTACTCATATCTACACGTTCACATGGAAAGGTTCAGACAGTCTATCCTATTGTCAGTCAATTTAATCATATCGTGGTCTTGGTCAAAATTGATGGTAAAGATTACCTAATGGACGCTATCGACAAAGACCTGACTTTCGGTATGTTGCACCCCGAATCGCTCAATTTGGAGGGACTAATACTCAAGCCCAACAGACCTACATGGATAAACCTCGTTCCCACGAAGACCACCGATATTGTCAATATCAATCTCCATGTGGCAGACAACGAACCTCACGCCGAACTAACGGGCGTATATACAGGTTACAGTGCGTGGAACAAACGTAGCTTACAAAAAAATAATAGCGAAGAAGAGTACATAGAGGAGCGATTGGGGGATTCGTATGATTATAAAATAGAATCCATCGAATTTAACGCCCAAAAACCGGAACGTTTTGCCGAAGTCATCAAGTTGAAAGTAGAGGATGCTGTCACGGTCTCTGCTGATAATATCTACATTAATCCCTTCTTGATGGAACAGACCGAAGAGCGTATATTTACCCTCAAAAAAAGAACCTATGCCGTGGATATTGCATTTCCTTACACGGAAAAATATATACTCAACCTTGAGATACCTGAAGGATACGAAGTCGAAGAACTACCTGAAAATATTAAAATGACTTTGCCCGACGGCAGTGGCTCATATCTATATATGATTGAGGTGAAAAATAATGTGCTTCAACTTCGCTGTGAACAAGCACTCGAAAAACCCGTCTATCTTCCTGAAGAATACGAAGCCCTCAAAGCACTCTTTGATTTAATTTTTGAAAAAGAAGCCGAACAAATTATCTTGAAAAAGAAATAATTGTTTTATTAGGAAACTTTAGAGGTGTTCATAAATAAGAAAGAGTTATGCGTTTCCTCCCTCCAAAAGGGAGAGATTTCCGTGTATATATGTCCCCCTTTGGAGGCAGGGACTCGCGTTAGATTTTTTTATTTATGAACAACATTTTTATTCTAAAATAATACAACATTTGAATAATAACACAATCATGAAAATAACACATCAATATACAGCGGTATTAATTATCCTACTTGTTGGTTTCACCATTACATCAAATGCACAACCTGCACCCATGAAATGGGGCAAAGTACCTGCCGAAGATATTAACATGACCACCTACGAAGCCCAGCCCGACGCGGACGCCGTCGTATTGGGTGCTTACGAAATGGTGTATGTCAATATGCGCCTGGACTTTGCAGTGAGTTACGAAATTCATATCCGTACAAAAATTCTCACACAAGAAGGCCTTGACCGAGCTAATATCACAATTCCCTTCGGTAAAGAAGAACGTATTAGAGGCTTTCAAGCGCAAACCATCAATCAAGGCGAAATTACCAAAATTAGCAAAAAGGATGTCTTTGAAGAGGAAGTCACCAAAACCTACAACCGAAAACGATTTACCTTCCCCAATGTACAAGTAGGCTCTGTTATTGAATATCGTTATATCTTAGAATCGCCTTACGCGGGAATACTCGACACTTGGTATTTTCAAGAAGATATTCCTGTGCGTTGGAGTGAATGTCGATTTAGTGTACCTCAGTACATCGAGTACGTTATGATTACCAATACCGACAGACCATTTGACATCAAAGAAGACAAAAGAATTTCGATAGGAAATGACGATGGCAGGACATACCGCTTCGTGATGAAAGATATGCAAGGCTTGGAAGAAGAAAAATACATCACCACAATGAACGATTACTTCAATAATATCCAATTTCAGGCAGCAAAATTGACACAGCCCAACGGCATCGTAAATAAATATTGGAAAGATTGGCCCGACCTCATAGATAGATGGTGGGACGAAGAATCAGGCGGCAAACAACTCAAAAATAAAGGCAACCACAAAAAGATTCTTCAAGATGTAGCACTTGCCTCGGACATTGATGACACTAAAAAAAGAGCAGTTGCCATATACAATTTTATCAAAAACAACTACACGTGGAATGACAGATTTGGCGATTACATTCAGGAGAAAAAACTCAGCACTGCCTACGAAAAAAGCACGGGCAATAGTGCCGCAATCAACCTGAGTCTCCTCGCTTGCTTGCTTGACGCGGGTATAGAGGCGCATCCTGTACGCATATCTACGCGTTCACATGGTAGAATTCAAAAAATATATCCCATCGTCGCCCAATTTAATCATGTCATAGTTTTAGCAAGAATAGATGGAAAAGAATACCTGCTCGATGCCATCGACAAAGACCTCACTTTTGGCATGTTGCACTCTGAATCCCTCAATCTACAAGGCTTACTCCTCGAACAAACCAAGCAGAACTCACCCACTTGGATAGACCTTATACCCAACAAATCCACCGAAATAGTCAATATCAATCTTCAAATCGAAGAAGATGAACCACTTGCCGAATTGACAGGCGTATATACAGGATATAGTGCGTGGAGCAAACGTTACCAACAAAGAAAAAAGGGTGAAGAAGATTATATAGAAGACCGTCTTGGTGATTTATATGATTTTGAAGTAGAATCCGTCGAATTTAATACCAAAAAACCGGAGCGTTTTGCCGAAATTATCAAACTCAAAGTAGAGGATGCCGTCATATCTTCTGCCGACAATGTCTATATCAATCCCTTCTTGATGGAGCAGACCGAAGAGCGTATTTTTACCCTCGAAAAAAGAGCATATCCCGTTGATATTGCAGCACCTTACATGGACAAATACATCTTAAACCTAACTATCCCTGAAGGTTATGAAGTCGCCGAACTCCCCGAAAATATTAAAATGTCATTACCTGATGGTAGCGGTTCGTATTTGTATATGGTTGAGCAAAAAAATAATATCCTTCAATTGCGTAGCGAAGAAACCCTCAAAAAACCCATCTTTTTTCCGGAAGAATATGAAGCACTCAAAGCATTATTCGATTTGATTTTTGAAAAAGAAACCGAACAAATTATATTACAAAAAAGTAAATAGTCGATAGTCCATAGTCGATAGGCAGATGCGAGGCAAACTACAAATTATAAAAACTATCGACTGCGAGCTGTCAATTATGAGCTAAAAAACTATCAAATATGAACTACAAAAAACTACCAACTATGGACTATCGACTATGGACTGCCATATTTTTTCTCTGCCTTACGGCGAATGCCGTACAAGCGCAAAGTGAATATTCGATTGCAAATATGTCAGTCGAATTGCTCAAATCAGATGCGGTTGTCAGAAACCATACCATTGAATACGAAATTAAATCGCCTTCCAAAGCTCGCCTGTATGAGCGAAGGGTGATTACCATATTTAATGATGAATCTGACCTCAACGAGTTGTATGTGTATTATGATAAATTCAGAAAAGTTGAAAATATCAGTGCCAGACTCTACGATGCAAAGGGTAAGCTCGTCCGTAAAATCAGCAAAAAAGAAATTCGGGATTATAGTGCCATTTCGGGGTACTCCATTTACGAAGACAATCGCGTAAAGTATCTCGAAGTTAATCATTCGCAGTATCCATATACCGTCGAATTTGAATACACCATTAATAAAAGCGGCACAATATCACACCCGAATTGGCATCCGCAATTTTATGATTACGGTGTAGCGGTGCAGAATGGTTCGTACAAAATCACAGCACCCAAAGATGCGGATATTCGTTATCAGGCATACAATTTTGACCCCAAATTGGAGCAAATTACCGAAGGCAGAAATACGACATATCATTGGCAGATAAAAAACCTGCCACCACTAAAAGAAGAATATTACACCTCCCACAAACGCGATTTATTTCCCGTATTGAAAGTCGCGCCCACTGCCTTTTCGATGGATGGTCATAGCGGCGATATGTCCACTTGGGCATCATTCGGAAAATTTATTTACGACATCAACAAAGGACGCGGCATTCCCACTGAAAAAACCTATCAAATCGTTCAAAGACTCACCAAAGACCTCAATACCGACAATGAAAAAATTGCTGCTTTATACAATTATTTACAAACCACCAATCGCTATGTGAGCGTACAATTAGGCATTGGTGGTTGGCAGTCTTTTGATACCGAATATGTCGAAAAAAACAAATACGGTGATTGTAAAGCATTGAGTTATTACATGAAAGCCATGTTGGATGCGGCAGACATTGAAGCCTATCCTGCACTGATTTATGCCGACCGCAGACCGCCGCAGATTGACGAAAATTTTGCTGTCAACGCCTTCAATCACATGATACTCTACGTACCGGGCGACGACCCCACTTGGCTCGAATGTACCTCCACATTCAATACGCCCGGTTACTTAGGCAATCGTTCAGAAAACCGCAAAGTCCTACTCATCACCCCCGAAGGCGGCAAACTCGCCGACACGCCCGACAGCACGCCCGAACACAACGTAGGCGATGCCAAAATCAAGGTAAAATTAAGTGATGACGGTGCAGCAACTATACAAGTCCGCAGTACCAAAACAGGTGCTATGCAGCGCGAGTTGAGATACGATAAAAACACCCTTTCAGAAGAAAAACAAAGAGAAGAATTGCAAGAAGCACTCGAAGAATTACCGAGATTTACGATTGATAATTATGAAATAAAACCCACAGAAAATAAACCTGAATGTGAATTGAACTACGACCTTTCTGTCCGTAAATTAGCCACCGCACAAGGCAGTCGCATCTTCATTCGTCCGAATATTATTCACCAAAGCCGCTTTGTACCCGACAGAGAAGATGAACGCGCACAAAACATAATCCGCTACAATGCTTACACCGAAAAAGACCAAGTCACCATCGACCTCCCCGCAGGCTACACCGCCGAAAGTCTCCCGGAAAACACCGACATTCAAAGCGATTTCGGAAATTATAAAATGACTTGTGAAATATCGGGCAATCAATTGATATACAATCGTATATTGGAGGTGAAATCTTACAATTTACCACCAGAGAAATATCAGGATATGTTTGATTTTTATAATCAAGTCAAAAAATCGGATAAAGCAAAAGCGGTATTGGTAAAAGGTAAAAATGCAACAGTAAAAAAGCCCTAAAATCAACCGTCATTCCGCGCTCTGATGCGGAATCTTTTGGGCGCAAGAGAGCGATTTTAAACTAAGGCAATTGCTCGGTACTTTGCCGAACATGTAGAGAAAATTCATGAATTTTCTCTACATGTTCAGAGTGTAATGGCAATTTTTTTTGGTGCGTTTGTTCTAATCGAATTTTGTTGAAGTCAAAAGTAATTGTATATTTGAAAACTGTACCGACGACTAAAGTCGTCGGTGTAGCTTTGAACTTGAACTTGACTCTTGCACTTGAACTTAACAAATGTATCTAACTTTCGACACCGAGACCACCGGATTACCCACAGACTGGAAAGCCCCCGTCACTAATGTAAATAATTGGCCCCGCATGGTACAAGTTGCCTGGCTCAACCACGACGCGGACGGCAATCTCATCAACAAACACAGCCACATCATCAAACCCGAAGGTTATCGCATCCCTAACGGTGCAGCACGAGTACACGGCATCACCACCGAACGCGCAATGGCAGAAGGGGAGGATTTAGCCGAAATTCTCCAACTATTCGCTGATGACGTTGCCAAAGCCAATGCCCTCATCGCCCACAATATGAGCTTTGACGAAAAAATTATCGGCGCAGAACTCATCCGCAAATCCATCGACCACCAACTTTTCGATACCACACGCCTTTGCACCAAAATCCTCTCTACCGACTACGCTGCCATTCCCAATCGCTACGGCTACAAGTGGCCCACCCTCACAGAGCTACATGTCAAACTCTTCGGCGAAGCATTCGGCGATGCCCACGATGCCTTTGCCGATGCGGAAGCTGCGGCGCGGTGCTTTTTTGAGTTGAAGCGGATTGGGGTGATTTGAGGTTTTGTTCTAATAAAAAAGTCCAAAGACAGGTGCGAAACACGTTCACATTCAACTGCGGACTGCGGACTGACAAGCTGCGGACTTTTTACGACAACTCCCCAATCTTCTCCAGCAACCAATTTTTATCGCTATTCACATCTTGCTTTTCGAGCCTTTCTTTGATGCTTTCTAAAGTCATTTTAGTGCTGATGTGTCTATATTTATAAACATAGATGAGTATGCGGACGAAGTTTTTGTAGCCTCTTTTTCTTGTAGATGAAAGGTGTTTGTTTTCTTTGAAGAACTTTTCGGCAGAGCGAAAAATTTGTACGGTGCGTTCATCATAGTATTCGTCCGTTTCGTAGTGTGATTTCATGAGCATGACACGGCAATTGATGTCGTAATCGACACTCACATCATCCACACGGATAAAGTGATGTAAAGCAGCCGGATAATCTTTGCGGTAAAAAGCAATGACACCAAGATTAAAATGCCGGACTGATTCACGTATAGGTTTATCTACGAAGGATTTATATTTTTCGATAATTTCTGTTGTCCATTCAAATGTACCCACCCTACACCCGACAATAACCGCATTTTTCAGTTTGATAATATCCACAAAATCGCCCTCTACCAATAACCCCCTAACCTCAATGTGTTGGTATAAGTCAAACAAATCCCTAAGACTGAATTTTCCATTACGAATTTGCCGGACGCAGGAATTCATTAGAATACCATAAAATACGGAGAGGTCTGCACGTGGAATATATGTGGCATTGGACTCTAACAAATGCAACAACTCCTTATAGGTCTCTTCGTCTCCCACTTTCATTAGCTCAATAACGACCTTATATACTTTAAGCACTGGATGATCTGCATATTGGGGCAAATCTAGCAACTGCAAAGTGATGTCCGTCGAAGAAGTGTTATATTGTTTTTCGGTTAAGCCCTTTAGCGAAAGCATGGTGAGATAAAGACTGAGTTTTGATAGACAGTTCCGTATATCCAAATGATATAGCATTTCAGAGAGATTATCTTTCTTATAAATTTTGCCTGTGTGATGAAGATAGGTCAATTCGTTTTCTGCCAGTTTATACTGTTGACTGTGGTGTGTCAAGTCTCTTAAATTTTGAGCAGCCAATATTTTTCTTTCCTTATTTACAGTACGGTTGAATAACAAATACTGTTTTTTCCCCAATAGTTTCTGACACACCAAATCACTACGATATACCTCATGTTTTTCTAAGGCTTCGATGGCTAAAAAACGCTCCGCAAGGCGCGTCAAACCCGTTAGTTTGGCACTCAAACGCTTTCTTTGTTCAACGCTCAAACCTTTTGCAGCAACTCTGTCGGAAAAAACTTTTTCATAGACCTTGTTTTTCATTTCTTCGTCAAATTGCCGCTTACCCAATACATCCTGTTTTAATGTTTTCAATAAGCGCACAATATATTTGTCAGTATTAAAATGAAGGCAATCCACAAAATAACTAAACCCGTTTATTTCTTTTTCGGAAAAATTATTTAATAAATTAATTCCGATAACATTCGCATTATTTTTCGTTTCCAAATTATTTTTAATCATTTTAAAAATTGATTAACAGTGTTTTATAGATTTATTTTAAATAAAAATAAATTAGTTTGAGGTAGATTTCGTTCACAAAAGTATCAAAAATTGCCCTTATATTTGCATTAGAACATCAAACGATACAAATTTTAGAAGAAAAGAAGCGGAACATTACTCAAAACATTGTTAATCACCAAGATTCCTATTATGAAAACTTTATTACACGTATTAGCATACTCTATAATGCTAATAACACAAACATATGCTCAATCTATACAGGACTTTTCACAAAAAGGAAATCTTGATTGGAAGACCTATGAATCAGCAGAACAAACTTCCGCCGCATTACTTAGCTTAGACAAAACAGCTTTGTCGCTTGATACAAATGATGACCTCCAACTTATTGATACACAAGATGACCAATTGGGCTTTCGTCATTATCGTTATCAACAAACTTACAAAGATATTCCCATAGAAGGTGCAATTTTTCTCATGCACGAATTGAATGACCGCGTAAAAAACGTCAATGGTAGATTGACACGGAAACTTAACCTCTCCAAGACACCGGCTATAAGCGAAGGAACTGCACTACATGCCGCATTGCGGCATGTAGGTGCTTCCTTATACGCATGGAACGACCCCGCGCACGAAACCAACCTTAAACAGACCCAAAACTGCCCCGATGCAAGTTTTTATCCTCATGGCGAGTTGGTCATCATTGCTCCCGGTGAGCAAAAAAAGGCTGATGATTATCGGCTCGCCTACAAGTTTGACATCTATGCCGTACAACCCGTAACGCGACAAATCGTATATATAGATGCCCAAAACGAAACGGTACTGACAAGTATTGAAAAGATACACAATTGTACAGGCACACCCGCTTCCGGTGCGACGAAGTATTCCGGCGATGTCGATTTTTCGGCTTGTACTATTGGTGGTGCATATGCCTTGAGAAATAATGATACAGATGTCGATATACAGGTATTTGATGCAGGCAATACACTAGCGTCTCCACAAATTGCGATTACAGATGCAGACGGATTTTTTGAAGGAGACTCGGCAGCCGTAGAAGTCTATTGGGCGAGCCAACATACCTATGATTACTTTTTGAATGTACATGGTAGAAATAGCTTAGACGGCAATGGAATGGCACTGTACAGTTGGGTGCATTACGGTATTGATTATAATAACGCCTTCTGGAATGGCTCATGGATGACCTACGGAGACGGCGATAATCAACGATTGAGTACACCGACTTCTCCCGACGTGGTGGGGCATGAAATCATGCACGGCATTACCGACTTTTCTGCTGATTTGGTATATCAGTATGAATCGGGGGCATTGAATGAGTCTTTTTCGGATATTTTTGGAGAAGTGATAGAAGCATACATACGCGGTACGAATGACTGGATAATAGGTGCAGATTTTACAGTAGAAGAGGGCAAAAACGGACTGCGAAATATGAGTAATCCCAACGACCCCAATATGCTAAACGAACAACCGGATACTTATTTTGGCAACAATTGGTATAATAGCGGAAGCGGCGGTGTACACACAAATAGCGGTGTACAAAATTACTGGTTTTACTTACTTGCAGAAGGTGGAAATGGTACAAATGACTTTGGGTATGCCTATGAAGTAGAGGGCATAGGTATGTCCAAAGCCGCTGCTATTGCCTATCGCAACCTGACCGTTTATCTGACCGCCGAATCCCAATATTTTGATGCGCGTACAGGCTCAATACAGGCAGCCACTGATTTGTACGGTGCTACCTCCATCGAAACAGAACAAACCAAAGCAGCATGGGCAGCAGTAGGCGTAGGTACATATACGACCACACCCTGTCGTGAACGTGACTCGCTGACGCTCGTAGCTTTGTATGATGAAACGAATGGACTAAGCTGGACGGAAACATGGGATTTGACGCAGCCGATAGACACCTGGTATGGAGTGAGTCTGAATCAAGGTGGATGTGTGAGTGCTTTAGATTTAAATGCTAATCAATTAGCAGGAGAGATTCCTGCTCAATTGGGTGATTTGGCGAGTTTACTGGATTTGCAGTTGCAACACAATAGTTTGACGGGTAATATTCCGCTCGAATTGAGTAACTTAATTCAGTTGGAAGTATTGAATTTGGGATTTAATCAATTGGAGGGCAATATTCCACCGGGATTAGGAAATTTGACTAATCTGACGCAATTGGGCTTAAATAGCAATCAATTGAGTGGAACGATTCCGGAGACTTTGAGCAATTTGACCAACCTAAATATATTCTTTTTGGGAAATAATCAGTTGACAGGCGAGATTATTCCCGGAGTGGGCGGGATAAGTAATTTGGTAAGTTTGGACTTAGGATTCAATCAACTAACAGGCAATATTCCTGCTGAATTAGGAAATTTGATTCATTTAACGAGTTTGAGTTTAGGCGGCAATCAGTTGACAGGCGAAATCCCTGATGAATTGAGAAGATTGACCAACCTGAAATCTCTGGCACTTATCAACAACCAACTGGAAGGAGCCTTCCCTGTATGGATGGGTAATTTACCCCATTTGGTTTCTCTGACTTTAGCCTCCAATCAACTAAGCGGTTGTTACCCTTCCAATTTGTCTAACCTATGTAGTCAATTGACCAGCCTCAATGATAATGCTAATATCAGCAACGGTAACAACTTCAATACCACATGGGAAGCTTTTTGCAATGTAGGGGGAGGTGTGTGCAACCCCTACTCTCCCTGTCGGCAGAGCGATTCATTGGCATTGGTGACTTTTCATAATTCATTAATCGATGACCCTCTCACTTGGAACCTCAATCAACCCATAGATACATGGAATGGAATAACACTAAGCCCTGAAGGCTGCGTAATTAGCATAGAACTGGACGATGGATATTTGAGTGGAAATATCCCTCCCGAAATAGGTAATTTGAGCCACTTGAAAGTGCTGGATGTAGATGAAAATCAAATTTCAGGTACAATTCCAGCGGAATTGGGCAATTTGACCGAGTTGAAATATGTCGATTTATCTGCCAACAGTTTAAGTGATAATATACCGCCGGAATTGGGGAATCTGACTCAATTGAAATATTTGAATTTGACGGGCAACAATTTAAGTGGTAACATTCCACCGGAATTGGGCAATCTGAGCGAATTAATAGCATTATCATTAAGATTTAATGAATTAACCGGAAATATTCCTCCCGAATTAGGCAATTTAAATAAGTTGAAAACACTCCGTCTGCAATTTAATAGCCTGACGGGCAACATTCCTATTGAATTGGGAGCACTCAACCGATTAGAATACCTTCATCTTGGGTACAATCAATTAAGTGGTAGTATTCCTGCTGAAATAGGTGATTTGAATCGTCTAAAAAGATTAAACTTAAGCAGCAATCAATTAAGCGGTAGTATTCCTGCTGAAATAGGTAATTTGAGCGGCTTGGAAAATATTTATATAAATGGAAACCAGCTAAGTGGCTGCTTTGTTACCGAACTCTCCAATCTCTGTAGCCAATTATCAGAAACCGAGATTAATCAAGGCAATAATTTCTACACCACATGGGAAGATTTTTGCAGTATGGGCGTAGGCGTATGCAGTTCTTACTCTCCCTGTCGGCAGAGTGATTCGTTGGCATTAGTCACTTTTTATAATAACGTTAATGGCTTAAATTGGGATTTAACAGAACCAATAAATACTTGGCAAGGAATCTATTTAAATATAAATGGTTGTGTAGAAAGATTGCGTTTAGAAGGTTTTGATTTAACAGGAAACGCCATTCCCGACGTTGTAGGGAATTTAACCTATCTCACAAGTATTAACTTTGAAGGATGTAATTTCTCCGGTTTCATTCCGCCTGAAATTGGAAATTTAATAAATTTAGAAACACTTACACTAGTTGATAATTATTTATCAGGTTCAATACCCCCTGAAATTGGAAACCTCATCAACTTACGTACTTTAGATATAAATTCTAATAATGTTTCAGGAAGCCTTCCATCTGAATTAGGAAATTTAATAAATATAGAAACAATTGATTTGGTTGGGAACAATCTAACAGGAACAATACCTTCTGAATTAGGAAATTTACCCAATCTATTACACTTAGCATTAGCAAACAACAATTTATCAGGAAACATTCCACCGGAATTAGGAAATTTAACACAAGTCGTATATTTATCTACCCGAGACAATGATTTAAGTGGTTGTTATGATAGTTCGTTAAGCAGTTTATGTAATAATATATCACAAAACACCGATATCAGTGATGGCAATAACTTCGATGCCACATGGGAAGATTTTTGCAATACAGGTGCGGGTATGTGCAATCTCTACTCTTCCTGCCGACAGAGTGATTCGCTGGCATTAGTAGCTATATACAACCAAATAGAAGGGTTTACATGGAATCTCAACACCCCAATAGATACCTGGCAAGGGCTAACACTCAACACCAACGGCTGTGTAACACAACTGATATCGGTTGACGGAACACTGAACGGAAATATACCGCCGGAGATAGGTAACTTGAGTCATCTGACCGTTCTGAATTTGCATGAAAATAACATCAGCGGCAACATTCCGCCCGAACTGGGCAATCTGACCGAATTGAAATATTTGAATTTAGGGCAAAATATTAATATAAGCGGAGAAATTCCGATAGCATTAGGCAACCTAAGCCAATTAAAGTTTTTGGAGTTAAGTCAAAATGATTTAAGTGGTAACATTCCCTCGGAACTAAGCAACTTAAATAAGTTAGAAGACCTGCGCTTGAATGATAATCAACTCACCGATACTATTCCTGTTGAATTAGGCAATTTGACCCATCTGAAAAAATTGAATTTGAGTCATAATCAATTCAATGGAAGCATCCCTGCCGAACTTGGAAATTTGATTCATCTGCAGGAACTATATCTGGAGAATAACCAACTGACCGGAAACATTCCCCTTGAAATAGGAAATTTAAGTAATCTTAACGTCTTATCTTTGAGAATTAATCAGTTGAGTGGAGCTATACCACCGGAAATCAGTAATCTGGGTAATCTGGAGATACTGCTTCTTAGCCACAATCAACTGAGTGGCTGTTATGACGCCCAACTATTAACCGTTTGCAACCAATTATTAGGAGCTGATATTAGCGATGGCAACAACTTCGATGCTACATGGGATGATTTCTGCAACAATAATACAGGCAATTGCACACCTGAAATATCATGCCGACAAAGTGACTCCTTATCCCTCGTAGCTTTCTATGATGAAATAAACGGACTCACATGGGATCTAAATGCTCCAATGGATACTTGGTCGGGGCTTGAATTTAACATGGATGGATGTGTGACAGACGTACTATTGCCCGATACCGATTTGAGTGGTACTATTGCAGACGAATTAGGCAATTTATCTAAATTGATTAATTTAAATTTGAGTAATAACCAACTGAGCGGAAATATTCCCGGAGAGTTGAGTCATTTGAGTAACCTGCAATCCCTGCTTTTGAGTGCTAATCAATTAAGCGGAGAAATTCCCGCCGAACTTGGCAATTTGGGGCTACTCACAAGATTAGAATTAAGCAGCAATCAATTAAGCGGAAACATTCCTGCCGAATTTGCTTATTTAAATAGTCTCAAACACTTGTTTTTGTTTTATAATGAATTGAGCGGCGAAATTCCTGTCGAATTAGGTAATCTAAGCAATTTGGAACATTTGCACGCAGGTTTCAATCAATTGAGTGGCAATATTCCATCCGAATTGAGCCATCTGACTCATCTGCAAGAATTGTCTCTGCAACACAATCAATTAAGCGGAAATATCCCTGTCGGTTTTGGAAATTTGACCAATCTGGAGGTTTTATCTTTGCGTAATAATCAATTAAATGGAAACATTCCACCCGAAATAGGAAATTTAAATAACCTTACAAGAATATATCTGCAACACAACCAGCTAAATGGGGCTATACCCCCGGAATTAGGTAACTTAAATAGGATACAAAGACTGTTTATTACTTATAATCAACTAAGCGGCTGCTATGCCCCCGAACTCCTGAACCTCTGTAGCCAGTTATCAGAAGCCGATATCAGTCAAGGCAACAACTTCGACGCCACATGGCAAGACTTCTGCAATACAGGTACAGGAAGCTGCGAACCGGTCATCGCCTCTGCTGTGTGGCCCGGTGATTTCAATAACGACGGCACCGTCGATAACGTAGATGTACTCACATGGGGATTAGCCGAAGGCAAGACAGGCGTAGCCCGCCCCAATGCCACAAGCGACTGGGCTGCCCAATCCTGTCCCGATTGGCAAACTTTCGTAGGCTTGGTCAATGGCAAACATCAAGACGGCAACGGTGATGGCACAATAGATGTACAAGATTTGCAAGTCTTGATTGGTAATTATGACAGCACACACACATCTGCTTCGACCAATAGCCCCTTACAATTTCGTTTAGAGGAAGTCAACAGTACACAAGGTAACGGGCAGGTAACTATGACCTATCACCTCTTTGCAGAATCCTCGTTGGGTACTGCGATTAGTACACATGGCTTGTCGTGTAGTATTGATTTTGGGGGCTTAATGGTGAGTAGTGCAACAGCGGATGTATCCAATTCATCCTTAGTGCCAGACGAATATATCGAAGTATATGATGCTCAACGTAATACCCTCAATCTCGCACTTACCCGCACCGACCATAATAACCGAATTATTGACGGTCCAATAGCGTCCATCGTTATTGTATATGAAGATTTACAAGCAGGAGAACCCTTTGCTGCGAGAATCCGCAATGGACGTATGATGTCTGCCAATGGAGAATTGAACCCCGCGGGAGGTACATCTCTCTACGGTATTGTGGGCGTGTCAGGTGTTGCCAACGAGCCTTTAATCTCTGTGTTTACTACGAATGAAAGTTGTTACAGACTCGGTACTGCCAATGCCCAAGTCATTGGTGGCACTGCTCCCTACACCTACATATGGAGCAATGGCGCAAACACCGCTCAAGTCAATAACCTTACTGCCGGAACATATACCGTAGAAATCACCGATATAAATGGTTATATAAAAAGCCTCGACATAGAAATCAATGCTCCCGAACCTATATACGACGAGTCGGGAAATCCGGTAGATTGTAGCCAATATATTCAATGGGCAAGTCCCCAAATTCATGTATCGTTGGAAGGTGCATACCAGACCGAGACAGGTAACATGCGGACAGATATGTTGGAGAAACTTACGGAATTACCACTTGTACAACCATATGGACAAGCCCCTTGGAATTATCGCGGTACTGAAGGCGAAGCTTGGGGAATTGACAACTATCCGGCAGATGCAGTGGATTGGGTATTGGTTTCATTCCGAGATAGTGAAAATTTCAATGAGGTGTACACAAAAGCAGCCGCGCTTATATTACAAAATGGCGAATTATACTTCCCAGACACACGCTTATTACCAACGAGTTCCGAACCCGTTTATGTGATGATTCAACATCGTAATCATATTGCTGCCATGACACCGCATCCTATTTCGATTGTAGATAATTTAATCACTTATGATTTTCGGGCAAGTGACAGCTATCGTACAGAAACAAGTGTCGGACAAAAACAAATGCCGGATGGTAGTTGGGTAATGTTAGCTGGAGATTGTGACCAATCAGACTCAGGTGGATATGACATTACCGGACAGGATAAAAGTATATGGGCAGCAGCTAATGGTAACTTCGCTCAATACCTCCCCACAGACCTTAATCTTGATGGTGATGTAACCGGAGCAGACAAAATACTTTGGGAAGATAATAATGGTAATTCTTCGACATTACCGAAAGAATAATTTTTTTCGAGGGGATATTCCCTCAGTACGTGTGAATAGCAAAGAGCGTCTCTGCCAAAGGGTAGAGACGCTACTTATCACTTTAAAAAAGTACCGTCCTTTCAGGCTTCGTTGAAGGAGAAGTTAGAGATACAGATAAAATACTCCGGGCGACCAATCGTGGTAATCTCCGGAGATTTGAAGATAGATTTCTTTATATGTGGATAACGATGGCGTCTCTGCCAGAGGGTAGAGACGCTAGTTTTTTCTTTAGAAAAAGCACCGTTCTGATAGATTTCGTTGAGGGAAATAATAGATAAATTACTTTGGGAAACCAACACTGGTAATTCCCGAAGATTTGAAGATAGATTTCTTTATATGTGGATAACGATGGCGTCTCTGCCAGAGGGTAGAGACGCTAGTTTTGCCTTAGAAAAAGCACCATCCTTCTACATTTTTTAGAGGGAAATGTAAATGGAGCAGACAACATATTTTTTAAGAAAATAATAATGGTAATATTTCGACATTACCGAAAGAGTAATTTTTTTTGAGGGGATATTCCCTCAGTACGTGTGAATAGCAAAGAGCGTCTCTATCAAAGGGTAAAGGCGCTCTTATTTTTTTAAGGCATCGGTTAAATTAGACTTTGAACAGAATGGGAATTGGAGAACTGAGAAATTAGGTTAAAATTCATAACCTATTCATTATCAGTTATTTTAATTTTATGGCACTACGGTGAAAACTGTGGGTCAAAAATTTTGAGCTAAAGCTGAAAATCGGGAGACTTGCCTTGCATTTTGA
>ENA-ORXR01002758-ORXR01002758.1-marine-metagenome-genome-assembly--contig:-NODE-2758-length-16365-cov-11.225074_pt1 | contig 16365 bp, 22 predicted proteins | sample MGYA00237866_ERZ511479 | MGnify/ENA metagenome assembly ERZ511479 | reverse complement strand
TGGGGTGGGCCAGGGCGTCCCTCGCCCGGGCAGCCGCCGGCCGAAGAGACCGGCGCCTGGTGGCCCCCGGGGGAAGAGAAAGGTCGGTCATCGCGGGTCCCGTCGCTAGCGCAGGAACCGAGGGCGGCCAGGGCACCGCCTGCGTCGGGGTCTGCCGGGCATAAGGCGGCGGCCGGGGGGGACATGGACGCCCGTCGGGCCTCGGCAGCCGCTGCCGCCGCAGCCGCCACCGTAGCGCGCGTGCGAGGTCGGGGGAGGTCGCCCGCCGTGATCAGCGGCCGCGGGCGCAGTCTGGCAGCCTCCCGATCGCGGAGCGGCCGAAAAATCATCTCGCCCCCTGGAAGTAGAACGGCCGCCGCCAGCGCGGTGTCGGCAAGGAGCTCGTGCGGTGGCCGTTTGGGCGGGGGTGGCAGGGGGGGGAACGGACCGCGTGCCCCTAACCCAAAACAGACGGGCGGCGGCCGACCCCTCCGCAGGGAGGCCTCCGCAACCGTAGCCCGAAGGCTATTTCCTCGTCGGCGAGCGGCACGGGTGGCCGAGGGGGTGCAGGGCGGCGCCACGAGGGCGAAGGCGGGGGGGCCTTGGAGCGCCGGCGACCGGGGCACCGTCTCGCCGCCAGCGGAGGAGCTAGGTGCCACGGCCACGCGCCCAGCGGCACCTGTGCGGCCACCCAGCACTGGCACGGCCGTCAGCAGGTCCGTAACTGCGCGGGGGAGGGAAAGCAGTGCCGGCGCACCGCCTCCACCGCGCTGGCGCGGTGCGTCGGCGACGGCCGCGGGCCGGGGCGCACTCGGCCAGCGGCCGCGGCCGGACGGGGGATACGCTCCGTCGGAGCGCAACACCGGCGCCGCGGCCACCGCGGGGGCAGCCACGAGTAGTAGTTGCCGCAGCAGCGGGCGAGATCCACCGAGGTTGGAAACTTCCGCGGGCGGCGCCCCGCCCGCGCGGCGCGGGCCGCGGGGGGAAGGGCGCGGAGGTGCGGGCTCGGCCGCCCCACCAGAGGCGGGTGCGGGAGGCAGGGCGCAGTGTACAGGCCCCGGACACGCCGCCATCTGAGCGCCAACATGCAGCCGAAGCGCCTCGCGAAGGTGGGGGGGCATCGCCACGCGCATCGAGAGCTTGTCCAATTTGGCCAGGAGGCGGCGGCGGCACATCGCCGCCGCCTCAGAGGCGGCAGCAGGCACCGACAGCTGGGCTCGCCGCCGGCCTCCAAAAATAGTACCGGCGACCACGGAGCCGCCCCCGAAATCTCCCACAGCGCCCCACCGTGCGCCGGGGACGTCAGACCGGTACGAAACGCGTCAGTGACCGTCGCTTGAAGCGTCACGGCCGCCGTCGACCCGAATCGGTCGACGTCGACGACCGAAAGAGAGGGAAGGCCGACGGCATCGGCGCCCAGAGCACGCAGGCAGTATGAGCGGGTATCGCGGGAGTTGCCCGCTATTTACACCGTCGTCAGCGGCGGGGAAGGAGTGGCGCCGCGTCCGCCGTGCGTCAAGGCCGCATCCGCATCCGCGGCGCGCTGTGGCGGGGGGGGCGGCCCCGCCACCGACGGGGGACGCACCCCAGCCCCTGGGAGCACAGGAGCGAGGGACGGGGCGTCGGCCCCGCGCCGGGGGACGGCCCCCACGCCGGCCACGGGCGTGGGCGAGGGAGTCTGGGACGCCGCTGGCGCCGCGCGCCTACGTCGGCGGCACCGGCGCAGGACGAGCGTCCAGGGAGCGTCAGCAGCGCCGTCGGCCACGACCGGGTCTGCGGCGATCGAGGGACCGCCGCCCGGCAGAGCGGGGGCCGGGTCGCCGCCGGGGCGAGAAGAGATGGCCCGCGTGTCGCGGCGGAGAAGAGCAGGCCATGCCGCGAAAGGAGGGAGGGGGGAGACGCGCCCCCGCTGGGTGGGGGAGGGGGGGGCGGCGTCCACGCCGCCCGTGGGCCCACCGTGCGGTTGCACAGCGGCAACCGAGACACCCCCCAGCGGGCGCTCTTCCCCGGAATCGACGCCGCCGGCCCGCGCGGGAGCAGGGACAGGGGCGGGGGGGGGGGGGATGGAAAGCGCGACAGCAACCGGATCGTCCGCCCCCGCGACCGTCAGGCGCCGCGGCGGAGGGGGGACAGCGGCGGAGGGCAGCGCAAAGGATGCCCGAGAGCAAGACGGGCGGGCGGATTGTCCGGTCGACGGCGTCTGCTCGCCGGCGGACCGAAATTCTCTCTTACAGCGGGCAAATGAAGCGCGCCCATTGGACCGCACAACATGGACCGCCGATTCGAACAGAAAGCAAGGGTCCTCAACCGGAAATTCAACAAGAAACGCGTTCGCCGCGGCGCCAACGACGCCCGCCAAGAGCGTCGCCGTCTCGCCTCCCCCGAGCGCTCCCCCCATGGCGAAAAAATAGAGGGGGGGGGGGGGGGGGGAAGGTGTCCCCACTCCCGGCACGGCAGACAACAAAAAAAAAAACGTACCAGAGACCCGTGAACGGTCACAAGGACGGTTCTGTGGCGTGCAACGCTGCTGCGCGGGGCCCCTTGCGCGGCACGGAAGACTGGGGGCGGTGGCCTGGTGCGGTGCGCCGCCATCCCAAGTATGGCAAACTATTGCAAACTATTGCAAACTATTGCACCTGTTTGTGGCTCCAGCGATGCCGCCGGGGCTCTGGACGCCGCGCTATCATGCGGGAATATGTGTTGGGTATGCACGGATGCGTTTTCAGCGGTCGAGCGCCGCGCTGGAGCAAGTTGGTTCAGTCGCTCACTTTCGAATGAGATCAGGATCCCGTCCACAAAGCCGGCCTTGGGATCGACGACCACGTACAATCATTCCTTTGACGAGAGTAGCGCTATGTCGCCGAGCCTGAGGATCTCCTGCGCGAAGAACCGGCGACTCCGGTTGTGATAGATCTGCTTCTTGACAATATTCGTGCCATCTTGGCCAATACGCCAGAATATGTGGCGATCCAACACGGCCACGGAGGTGAGCTCGTCGGGGCGGAAGACTCGATCGTGAGGATGCTCGTTGGTGACAGAATGCATGCCAGACTTTACCGAACTCTTGGAATGCGTGGCGGTCAGCTATTCGTTTCCGTCCGTACGGAGCTGGTGTTTCCGGACAGATTCACGAGATTAGAGGGCACACGGCGCCCATGTGCGGTAGTTGTACAGGCCTGGTTTGGCCCACAGCCCCACCGCCTCTATGACGAGGGTGTAACAGGCGTGAGAGCGCGTCGTGTCGTTGATACTGCTCTGCTCTACGGGTAGGGCGGAACTCCACGACGGCGCAGCCTCCAGAGCCCTGTTTTACGCACAATTCGCCACGGGCTTGTTCTGGAGCAGAAAGATATCACACTTGATTCTTTCCCAGACAACTACAAGGAACGACGAGCTATTGAACACGCGGTAATCTTCCAACACAAACCAGGAGCAGGATGTGGAACCTCCGCCATAGACCGCCGCTGGTAGGGCCATTGTTGATGCAAAGGGGGCCAGCGCAGACGTAGTGGACGCGGACGAAATGGCGGTGGCGAGGGCAGGAGGGGTCGTCGCGGGGAGGAGAGGTGGTCGCGTGAGCCGGGAGCGGATTGGTGCTGGGTGCCACACGCCTTTCGCAGTGGGGGTGGCTGCAGGGACAGAAGTTGCGGCAGGTGGTGGCGGTCGTCAACGGGCAACAGGCGCGTGCTCTTCGACAGGCCGAGAGGCTGGACTTGGCGAGAGGCACTCCCATCAGCAGATGTTGCTTGCTCATTCCTACGACCAGTACGTACCGTGCGCGACGGTTCCAATCACAGAGAGAAGGCCCTAATGCCAGACGCTAGTGTCTATTCTACCGCAGCATCATTTGATGCGAATCGCATCAAATGATGCCCATTTCTGGAGCGTTTGTTTTCGTACTTCTCGACCTCTGACGCTCTCTTTGACCACAGAAACGGACTCAGCGATGCCTTGTTACTCTTGGGGGAGCTCCCAGCCAGTATAATATGGATAAAAACGGGGGGTGCTCCAGATGCCTCAACAGGGGGGATCGAATCGTCGTTCTCTGGCCCTGTCAGAGGGCGCATCATTTGATGCCCGACCGGGCATCATTTGATGCCCGATTGCGGTAGAATAGACACTAGCGCGGCGGTGGGGGCCCCTGCAGGATCGTCATGGCAACGCCTGTTTTCACCTGCAATATCCCTCCTCTCCAAAATCCCGCGCCCATACTGTCGCGGGTTTGAGTCTGCCATTGCCAAGTGCAAGACATTCTCGGCGGAACTATTTTTTATATATAATAATATGTAGTGTAATGTTTAGAGATCATCGGGAAAGTGGGGCACCTGCTTTTTCTCTGTACTGGCGCCGGGACCCACAATTTTCAAATTGCCTCCGAAGACCTCCAGTACGGAGCAGGGGCTTACGTGAACTAATAGCACTCTGATAAAGTGGATAGATATACTCGGATATACTCAGATTCCGGAAAAACAAGCCCGATTATGCATACTCTTATCTAAATGGCACCGTTACATTAATGGCTCTGAAGCGGATACACGAAAGTACAACGACTTACTAGTCATCAAACGAAGGCATCCCACTACCTCAAGTAACTTGACCCGCCAGGCGGCCTGAAACGCTCGAAGCTGGCACGAGACACGCAGTAATATGCTAGACACATACTGGATAGCAATGAGCAAACTCAGAGCACATCGTCGACGGCAAAAGTGATCGGCAAACTGGGCGATGTTTCTTCTTCTGTCGCGCGCGGCAGCTGACGGGCGGCCTGAAAGACTCAGAACACTTCTCAACCGTGAAGGTTCACCAAGGTTGCGAAATGGGCAATTATTCTTGCGCATCTTGCCTGGCAATCTCGGCCGGGCGCGTGTCATGGGCCCGCATAGGTCGCGTTCACACGTTCCACGACAACCCGCTCCTCGGTATTTCGTAGCAATCAGCATCGCAAGTACTACTTATCCGACGTAGATGTTGTAGAATCTGATATATTCTGAATAGAATCCTCAGTCTTATTCATATCCTGCATGTTTTCTGTTTCGGATGTACATCCTATCCGTACTCAAGAAAGTGCGTCAAAATTCTTATCTGATTCAAAAAAATACCAATGTTGAGTACATCAGTGTGTACCGACAATCAGCAGGTTCATACGCCCCTGGTACAGAGTAAAAAGCCGTGTACTTGACCGCATTCGACCGCCCCTCAGACTGAAAGATTTCCAATGCAGTATAGGAGAGATACTCGCATTTTGGGCTCGGCGCACCTTTGCGCACTCCCCCACTCTCGCAGTACAAACAGGAGCTGCGTCCTAGACATGAAGCGTAGACCTCATCAGCCAACAGAACGTCACGAAGTGCACCGAGAAGCACTCTCCCGGCCGCAGACCTGCCGTACACGTCACGCTGCCCTGATCCATTGCGTCGCAGGAAAAAAGGTGCTCTGTATTGCGCCTCCTGGTGCTTCGTGGAGGTGCCTTCTACCTTCTTCCGCGGATCCCTGGTGCGCTTTCTCGGGCTTCCCAGACACCCTGCCCGCACGTGCCCTCCCACCGGCTCTCCAATGCTCACTTGGGGGCGCTTCCCGGGGCTGACATGGATCGCCCGCTGCCCACCCGCCCGGCCTCCCCCACCTTCTGCGCAATCCCCGCTTGCCCCCTGCCCGTAACTACAGGAGAAGGAAATGGCCAAGGCCAGCACAAGAAAAAAGAGCACAATCGCACGAAACTCAGCGTAGGAGAACCAGATCTGGAAGTCAAGCAAAAGCATCCAAGACGCACCCAGTCAGTGCTTGATCATGGTATGAAGATAACCACTTTGTCTAATAAAGCAGCAAGAATACGAAAAAACCTAGAAAAAACGAGGTTACCACGAAAAGTCGAGGAAGCCGCGAAAGAGAACAGTTGTTCAGAGGCGCTGGCGTTGGGGTCGGCGACGGCGCAAGTCGTGGGTACGGCGGCCACCAGTTGAGCAGCGGTGCGTGTATTGGTGGTCCCTGCTGGAGAAGAAGCCGTCGTAGCTGGGGGTAGGGGGGGAGGGGGTACGTCCCGCCGATACACAACGCGGGGCGCACCACCCAGGTGGGCGCCCCGCGCCCGTGGTCGGGCAGCATTTCTTTCTGTGATGTTGGAAAGGGGGTGCCGGAGGAAAGGGGCGACCGTGTCTGACCGTCAACAGGCCTGACTTAGTCAAATAGTGACGGCTGCCCCGGCCTGCTTGACAGCACTGAGCCTGGGCCGGAACGAGCCAGGTGAGTAGTGGTAGAGCCCTTGGGCCACCATACAGCGGCACAAGAAGTGACACGTGACCTTCTGAGCTGTGCAGTTGACGTACTGAACGCTGGCGGGTTCTGGCAGTCCCGGGACATCCGCTCTAGAATGATGTGTGACAACGCATCTAAAGATTGCTACGTGCTGAACGCTGGTGGCTTATGGTAGTCCAGGACGCCAGACCTAGATGGATAGGTGAAAACCCGTCTTGTTCGGCCCAGACACGCTCCGAAAAGACGTTGACACTGCCCATTCCTTGTGCGCGGATCACTTGTAGCCTGCTTCCGCAGGGGCTACAAGCGCACAAATCTGGCCCGGTTGGCCTGGTGCACCCCTCCGGGGACAGCACCGGGGACTTGAAGCCCACGTGCCGGACCCCCCCCCGTCAGATGACGTGCGTTCGGCCCGCCGCGCTCGGCCTCAGACCCAGCTTACCTCCGAAGTAATGCAAGTACGGAAATCGGGCGCTCAGTACACGAAAATGGGTCTATAAAAAGTCTTAGTACAAAACTAAAATGTGCCCCACGTTCCGGACGATAGGCTGTACTGAGAATGGATGGAATGGACCATATGAATGCATTTTAATGTTTTGATCTATTGAGAGTTTAATAAAGGAGTTAAGCAAAGACCATCCTGTGCACTTAATTGATGTTTTGAATTGTACCTGCACCCAGTGAAGCTCGTGGCCTCGTTGGGAAGATTGGACAAGCACCAGGCGCGGTGGCGCTGCGCCTCCCGCCCTTCCCTCTGTTCGGTGACGCTGGTCGCTCCCCCCCTCGACTGATGTGCCTCTGTCGGCCGCGTGTGGGCGGAGACAATTGTCGGCAGCCACGGACGGATGCGGGGCCGCGGGCGGCCACCGAAAGCAACGACGTCAGTAGTTTGTTGTCGCGGCGCAGAGCTTCCCCAACAGCCCGCGCAGCCTCGTCCGCCTCCGCCAGTGGACGTGGCGGCGGTGGTTGCTTCCAGAGAAGTGTTGATAGAGAGGCGCCCGACGAGAGTTGGGGGCGGATGAGGGCGGTGGTAGATATCTCACGCCGAATGGGAGGGGGGGGGTGCCCATCCGACACCGTTTTGAAAACAAAAAACACGAAGAGGCGGCGTCCGAATCCGGACGGCGATGCCCTCGTGCACTTCTCGAGCAAAAAAATGCAAAAAGGGCCAGATTAATGTAGAAGTATTCATTCTATCGATTAGTAAATGGATTAATCAAAAGACGCTGGACGGATCATTGAATTTTGGCCATCCCTGGTTCTGCCCGTCGAGTCGCATCCGAGACTCGCGCCACTCAGCCGACCGACCAGATTTTGGCCTGCGATCAGTCACTGTGATCGGGATCTGGATGATGTATTGGGCGCGCACCCCGTCGCTCACCGCATCCGACGGCCCGCGCTCCGGCCCCCCCCGCACGTGGCACCATGACGCCAAAGGAGTCGGCCGCTCCCGCTCATGCCCCCCTTGACGACGTCGAGGACACCTTCGACACGCTGTAGGAGGCCCTCAAGTACATGGCGGCCCAGACGAATAGGACCTTTTCGTCGACGCGGTCGCCGTGCCACCGCTCGCGGCGCTGGAACAAGAAATGGCATGTGCAGCTCAAGCTGAGCACCGAGCAGGAGGACAATACGGTCTCCGTGAATTAGGCCTTCAGTGTCAACAACGTGGCCCTGGGCGTGGAGCAGATGAGGCAGCTGGTCGAGCGCAAGTATGGCTTGAAGGTGTCCCGGCAGTGGGTCTGCCGTTTCGTCGGCCTCCATCGTCGACAGCTGAGCAAGCGCACGTGTAAGGTACTGGCGGACAAACGGGCGCGGCGGGTGGTATTTGTTGACGTCGTCGACGTGTGCACAAAGCTGGAGGCCTTCATGGCTCACTAAAAGCTCCCGCAAGACGCCATCGTCAGCTATGACGAGGCCAGGGTTGTGCAGAAGGGCTACAAGCTGTTTCTGCGTCGGATTGAGGCAGTTAGCAAGGAACGGGACAACGTACGGTCCACCCGGCACCAGGTGGTGGTCTCCCTGCTCACCTTCGTGGCTGCGGACGGACCGGTGTTGCTGAGTGTGTACATCTTGAGGGGGTTGTTTGGGGAAGGCGGCCAGGCGACCGTGAACGTTTCTTTGGAGAAGGCTTTACGCGTCACACGCGGGCCGTGGCCGCGTTACTTCGTCTGGAATAACTCGGGCTACCTCGACGCGGACATCTTCAAGTCTGTTGTGGTAAGGGACGCCGATGACTTCCATGCCATGTACCCAGGGCTGTCCTCTCTCCTTTCAGGATACCACGTCGCCCCCCAGCGCCGCGCTGACACTTTCTAGTTTGCGTTCGGGCTCAGCCTGTTCCTTTCCTCCTTGGAAAATTTTATGTCTCATATCACGCAGCCGCGCGATGAGGCACCCTTTGCTACGCTGCAGATAGACAGGATGCGCCGTAACGAGGCGGCGGTCATGGACGGGATGATGACCAACAAGGATTTCCGGGACTCCCTGCTGATGGTCTGTTACGAGGCCGAGCTCCGCGCCGTCTTTCGCCACATCATTCCCGGCGCCGTCCGTCGGCGGGGACTCTCGCCCTTCAACACGGAACTGATGACAGCCAACGTCCGTGCCAATTTGTGAGTGGTCGCGACTGACAAGACGGCCGTCGATGCCGCGCGTCACGCGGCATCTGAGGTCATTCAGGCAGCGCAGGCGCGGGTCAAAGCGGCCAAGGTCGGGTCTGCGGGTGGAAAGGCGACCGTCAAGCGGGGTGTCATCCACTCCCCCTTCCTACTCTTGCATCAGCAGCGAAAGGCCGACTAGGAGGTGGCCACGGAGGAGGCGGCCAAGGTCGTTCGCCGCGAGGGGCGCGAGAGGAAGAAAGAGGACAACGAGACAGATCCGACATTTGGCTCAGCCCAGCGCCAAACCCCTGCCGCAGACTGTTGTACTTGGCGTCCCTGAGGCAAATGGCTGGAAACAGCCCAGGGGACTCTGCCGCAGGTAGGAGAAGGCAGGGAGAGCGCGATAATAGGGTGCGGTGGACAGCGAGCGCCGAGGATGTGGGGCCCGACGCACCCAGGCGACGCACGACCGCCTGCCGCCGGTTCTGCTTTCTGGGCTCTACCACCCGCTTGCGGGACCTCGGGTGTCGTACGTACGTACTGACACATCCGTTCCCGTTCTTGACCGTAAATGTGGAGGGAAGAGTCCTTGCCAAGATAGCAGATACCACAGCGTCGACACCCAAACCTGCCAACTCGGTAGCCGACCGAGCCGCTCGAACAAAATCCAGAAAACGATGCGCCGTGGATATCCGCAGCTTCTATGCCGCGACGGCGGTGGTCGACGATAGGATTACACCCGGCCCAACCCTCCGCAACGCGAGTGGCTGCCCCCCACCAGCCGACACGATCGGGGCAGGGGGGGGGGGCGGGGCCATCGTCTGGTTCCAGTTGCCCGCTCGCCTCAACGCCACCCGACAGCGTGGGCCCAGAGCCGGTAACAACGGATTTGCCTCCAAAAATGGAGATCCGAGCAGCACGGTGCGCTCATTGACTTCGTGGCCATCAGCCGTCACGAGGATGATGGCCGACTGCTTCTGGTGGCGATGCGAGCCGGACGCCTTCGTCCGGCGGTTGACCGACAAAGCATCTCCCGCGCCTGCCCGTCCGCCGTCCCTTGGGCCCATCTCGTTGCTCTTGGAAGCCAAGGCGGGTGCCGTGGGTCGAACAGAAGAGGGCCCACGAGATCTAGCGGGTGTGTCAGTTGCGCCGGAGGGACTACGTCGTTCTTACCGGTCCGTGATCCAGAAAGGGGGAATACGTGGGTGGTGTGCAGGACGCCTGCGTCTTAAGACGCGCGGTCGCCCAATCCCACCACGACGCGGGGCGCGTGGCGAGTGGTTAGGGGAGGTTTCCCTAGCATTGTCTCACACAACAGCCACAGGCACAATGTGGAGCCGCGGAGAGGGGGGTGGGGGTAAAGGTACTCCATAGATGGCCTCCAAAGAGGGTGTGGGACAGGGTGATGTCGGTTACGCAACACTGGAAGAGGGTTTGGTTTGACGATGCAGGGTGGGGTTGAGACGGCCACGTGTCTGCGACAGCGGGGGCCTCTGCGGCAGTTCCATCTCGGTGTGAATCGTCGCTCGTCACCACTCCACAGACGGGCAATTTGTCCGACAAATCTTCGGTTTTCAAGCGACTGCTAAAAGCAGATGTATCCGAGTGCGTATCGCTAAAGAGAGGTGCGGGAACCGCACTGGGTGTGGCAGGAGTCGGCCGAGCACCTCTGCGATGCCAGGGCTGTACAGCAGCGGGTCTGGGGAGATCGCCATGTCGCAGCGTCCAAACCGGGCGGCACGCACGCCGCGGCCGCCCCCCTGTGCGTCACCCTGCAGCCGCCCGAGAAATGCAGCCACCAACCGCCCGAGCTTGTCCACCACGGTCGACTCATGGACGGTCGCGGCTTCGTCTGAGGCAGCGGCCCAGGCCAACGGCGATGGCTCATCGCCGGCGAGCATCCATGCGGTCAGCACGTAGCTGTCGAGGTCGACCATCTCCACCCCGAGTGTGAGACCCGCCAAGGCACGTGGCGAATCAAACGTACGCTGAAGAGGCAAAGGTTGACGGGGAAGGCCCCGTCTATAACGATGGGGGAGACGACGGAGGGCACTAGGGATGTCGATGGGTGTGACGACTGTGGAAAAGGTCGGGAGGGGTCATAAGGGAATTGGTTGTCTTTGGAACCGAGAATGCCACTCTCGATTCCCCCAGAGGACCTCGGTTCTCTTGAAGAAACGGAGAGCGACTGGCGTGTGCCGCCAACACGCGGCACCACACGGGCCAAAAACGAAGGGAGACGGGCGTGTGCCGCCAGAACGCGGCACCAAATGGCTCCGAAACGCAGGTAGAGGAGTGTGGAGAAGCAGGCGGCTTTCGACACGAAAGCCGAGAACAGAGGGCACCGCGGTCGTAGTAACCGATGCTACAGGACGCTGACAATGATATCGGGGCCCTATAGACCTACGCCAATGACACCAACTCCCATTGGTGCACTTGAGCTGACGCGGAAATATCCGGAGGCAGACGCCGCATCATGAGGAGTCAGCGGCGCGCTGGATGGCCTTACGCCGGATCAGTTCGATCGGCGTGTCCGTAGCTTCCACTAAAAAGATGAAGGCCGTTGTAGCGGATGTTGGACGCGTACAGCGAGTCACGAAGGAAGCGTGCCACGTGGAAAGTGATGTTTAAACTTGGTGATATGTTGAAAGTAGGTTTCCACGTGGCATGAACGGCCAGACGTCTTACGCCTCCCCCCCGTTAAGCCTCGGACTGAAGGAACGCGGACCGAACGCCTTGGGCGTGCTTGAGATCGGCAGAATATTGCCAAGTGCTCTCACTCACATCGTGACCGCGCCACTTGACCAATTACTAGGGTCGACCACGACGCTTGCGAGACCTCAGGACGCTCTGGACTTCGTACTCAACTGTGCCGTCCGGGAAGTCGATCGGGGGCGGAGCCGGAGGAAGTCGGTCATAGGGGTCGGAGCGGTACGGCTTGAGGAGACTCGCGTGGAAGGCGTTGTGGACCTTGCGATCCAAAACGGCTTGGGGAAGATCTAAGGGATACGTGATTTCGTTGATGCCCTCCGTGACACAATAGGGACCGGAGTACTGAGGCATCAGCTTCCCGGTGCATTGATAGGCTTCCGGTAGCAGGTGCTTGGTGCTGAGCAGTCAAGTACGGCGATGGTACACGGCCGGCGACGACGATGAGCGTAGAGCGCTTGCGCTTCGTTGGCCATTCAAATGCCTTTCGTCGCATGAGTTTGGGCTTTTTCTAAGCCCTGGAGCCACTCCCAGACGGACGCGACGTCAGTCGCCGTTGAGCAGTTTATGTCGGCCGGGACCGTGGAAGGCTCGTATCCGTAGACCAAGAAGAACGGAGAGTAGGTGGTGACCGCGCTTGGAGATCGGCGGTACGCGACTGCAACGTCGACCAAGTACAGATGCCAGTCGTTCTCGTTGTGGTTGACCACGTAGCGTAGCATTTCTTGGAACTCTTTGTTCATAATTTCCTTCTGCCCATCCGTTTGGGGATGATATGCAGACGTCGCACGGATCTTGACCTTGAGGATGTCCGTGAGGGCTTTCCAAAACTTCTAGAAAAAGACGCGGTCTCGGTCGCGCACCATATCCTTGGGAAGGCCGTGATTCCGGTGCACGTGGTCGTGGAAGAGAAAGGAAACGGCAGCAGCCGTACAGTCTGGTTTTGTCTCCGCCAGGCGAATCCTCTTGGTGAGGCGATCCACGACGACATAGATGCCTTTGTGACCGCGGGACGACTGAGGTAGAGGTGAAATGAAGTCCATGGAGACGCTTGACCATCGTTGGGTTGGTGGATATAGAGGTCTGAGATGCCCCAGAGGTGAGTGAGTGCCGGCTTTGTTGCGTTGGCACTGATCACATGCTTGTACGTCACTTTGGATGTCCGTGCGCATGGTCTTTCAGTGGTACTTGGTAGCCAGCGCCTTGGTGGTCTGTCTGACGCCCATATGCCCTTGGCTAGGAGCATCGTGGTAGTCGTGGAGTATCTTTGTGCGAAGTGTACCAGCGGGGATGCACGTACGGTCACATTGCTTCAACAACCCCATGTCTTGGGTAAATGGTGCTACGGGTTCTTGGGGTAGGGTGGCAAACTCAGGGTCCACGTGGTACTCTTCTCGTAGCGTGGAAAGTTCGTGTTCACTCAGGTGCGTTGTCACGAGGATGTTGATCTCAGATTTCTTGGGGTGATAGCCAATGGTCTTAGCTATAACGCAGCTAAGCAGGTCTTGGTTGGGAATGTCCTTGTCGGGGAATCTTGTAGGGTGACGCGACAAGGCGTCTGCAAAGGCGTTAGCCGTGCCATTGACCGGCGAAATCTTGAACTGGTACTGGTCGAGCAGCTCCAACCAGCGTACTTGCCTGTCGTTCAGCTTCTCTTGGGTCCTCAGGTACCTAAGGGACTCGTGATCGGAGTGGACAACGAAGGTGTGTCCGTACAGGTAGCAGCGCCATTAGCGAACTGATTAAACAACAGCCAGCAGCTGGCGCTCCCGGATGGAGTAGCGTTGCTTGTGAATATTCAAAACCTGGGAGAAGTCGGCCATTGGTCTTCTCCCTTGACCATCGTCGTGCTCCAGTACAGCACGGATGGAGTACCCGCCTTGCGTCGGTAGGCAAATATATGGGATGGCGCACGTCGAAGCCGCGTAGTACTGGTGCACTTATTAACAGCATCTTTAAGCTTTGAAGAGACGCTTCCGTGTCTGTGGTCCACTCGAAGTCGACGTTGCCGGTAAGCCGAGTCAGGGGTTCTGCGACTTCTTCTATGTTGATGATGAAGTGTCGATAAAAGTTGACCATTCCGAGAAAGGACTGCACATCATTCTTGGATTGAGGAGTGGTCTACGTTCGGATGGCATTGAAATTTTTATATCCCATGGAGAAGCCGTGGGCTGAGATGACATGCCCGAGACAGTCCACGGTTGTCTCCGCAAACTGGTACTTGCTCCGCTTAGCTTAAGGATTATGTGCTCGCAACGTGACCAGCGTCAGCCTTAGATGTCGCAAATGGTCTTCCAGGTTCTCGCTGTACACGAGGACGTCATCTAGATAGACCCAAATGAATTTGTCGAGGTATTCTTGGAAGGCATCGTTCATCAAAATAATGATAACGGCAGGAGCGTTGGTGAGGCCGAGCGGGACCACGGTAAACTCATAGAAGCCGTACTTGGTGTGGAAAGCCGTCAGAGGTCTTGATGCGGTCTCCAGCCGGATTTGGTGGTACCCGGAGCGAAGGTCGATCTTGGTAAAATACTTGGCGTGCCGTAATTGGTCAAAGATATGGTCGATTCGTGGCAGAGCATTGGCGTTCTTGATAGCAGCCTTGTTCAGTGCTCGGTAGTCTATACACAATCGCCAGCCACCATCCTTGTTGCCTGAAAAGATAAAAGAACAGCCCCATGGTGACAAGCTGGGGTGTATGAAGCCTTTTTTTATCAGGCCGGCGATTTGAGACTTGAGCTCCGCTAACTCGGACTCGGAGAGGCGGTACATGCCGCTCCGGTGCGGCATTGCGCCTTCTTCGAGCTCGATGTGTAACTCCCGACTGCGCTCGGGTGGTAGTCCGGCTATAACATCCGTGGGGAACACGTCTTCGTACTCGAATAGCAGGTGCTGGACCCCTGAGGGGTCCGCTTCCGCTCCAACGCCGATGGGGTTGACGTCAACGTGGCTCCCGGACCCAGCACCGTGGACGAATACGGCAAAAATACGGGTCCGATGCTTGAGTTCGCGAACAAGGCGCTGCCGGCTGAGGTTGTTGCTTGTTTCTAGGGTAGCCTTGATAGTGATAGACTTACCCTTGCGATTGATGGTAATCGTATTGTTCTTGTAGTTGATGCGGGCGCCTTTGTCCTCGCGCCAGCGCATGCCGATCATGACGTCGTAGCTACTCAGATCGCTAACTGCAAAGAGAAGCCGCTCCCGATATCCGCCCATCTCGACATCGAGGGCATCTGTGGCGTCCAGTACATGGGAGTGGCTTTCAGGCATCCCGGCTGCGAAGTAGGTCTTCTTGGTATTGGTACGAAGCGAACTCACGAGGCGCCAGGACAAAAAGTTGATAGGAGACCCGTCGTCAAACAGAACCCTCAGAACTTTGCCAGTTATTGAAGCAGTTGACAGCAACAACTTGCGGGAAGGGCCGATAAAAGGATACGAGGTACATGGCGGACCCAAAAGGGCCTGGGCGTCGCGTGGAGACTGCCAAGGCAGCTTCAGTTCCGTTGACATTTTCGGCAGTGCTCAGCAAGATGGCCCTTTTCGCGGAACAGGAGACAGAGCCCCTCGCGCATGCAACGCTGACGCTGTTCAGGTGTCAGCTTAGATGCCTTGATGGTGGACAGGACCATGGGCGCCACGCCGGAGTCGGCCAGGGCGGCCGTGTGGCTCGCACTACAGCCAGGAGACCGGAACGTCCCGGCTTTGGCAGCTTCAATGCGGAGCGCGTCTGTCATGAGCGACTCGAGATTGTCGTAAGTTTGGATCCACAGAGGTTCCCAGATCGCTCGCTTCAGCCCATGGTTGCAACGGTCGATTTTTTCCGACTCCGTGACATCTGGGATATCCATCACGATGCTGAGAAACTTCTTGTTGAAGCTTCCGACGTCGTTGAGCTGAGGACAGCTGTGCAGCTTTTTGCGCGCCGCTTGAACCTTGTTCAGGGTGTTGAAGCGGCGGATGAGGCAGGTGCGGAGCGTGTCCCAGTCGGGGACGCTAGTCGCAGCGTTGTACGACTGCCAGCAGGTGAGCGCTTCACCATAGAGGTAGGTACACGCGTTGCGGCACGCCTCATCGGGCTCGCTGCCCGACACATAGGCGTCCATGTGCGAGCACCACGCCTCAATCGTGCCAGACTTGCCAAAAAACAGCAAAAGCTTATTAGGCTTAGCCGCGCTGTCCTTAGTCGCCAGGAAACCTTTTTGTCCGAGTGAACTCGACCTTGGTCCTCTCGAGATCGTCGCCGAGTTGCTGCACAAACGCCAAAAGCTGCGTCCAATCAGCGACCGACGGCGGAGCCACAAAACCGCTGGGGTCAGTCGTGATGTCAAGTGGATTTGGTTGCAACGAATCTGGGATCGACCGGAGCGATTTGACACTCACCGAGATCAAGAGATTTGCAACGACAAACACCGGCGTTGTCCGCTAGTTGAACTCCAGTCGAATGATGAGAATCTTGATTTTGCAATTTAACGACGAGTGCAACGATGCCCACAATAGGGGACACGAATCAACCGAACAACCGACCCATCGCAGAGCGATGTCGCGATATCGCTTGCAACGGGCCACGACACGCGCATGCGCACGGCCGCGCTGGTGGCGGGCCTGGTCAGAAGTTGTCACGAACAACCGACCGCAGGGCGTGCAGCGCGGGAACTCTGTCGGGCTGTTGATTGTGAAATTGTGTCGGCGGGACTCCTTTTGGTGGCGCAGCACTGCACTAGGCAGGCTCACGAACGCAATCAGCTACACAGCGTTTTGTCCCCGATTCCTTAAAACTGAGAACTGCCAGATTCGAACACGCCCACCGACGGTTCGCAGAACT
>ENA-ORXR01002757-ORXR01002757.1-marine-metagenome-genome-assembly--contig:-NODE-2757-length-16366-cov-16.413715_pt1 | contig 16366 bp, 17 predicted proteins | sample MGYA00237866_ERZ511479 | MGnify/ENA metagenome assembly ERZ511479 | reverse complement strand
GGGGGGGGGGGGGGGTGGGGGGGGGGGGGGGGGGGCGCCCGTCGTGCCGGTGCTGCGCACGGGGGTGGACGCAAGGTAGAGCAGCAGCGGGAGGGTGAGGGCGGCGGCGTGGACGAGGCGGGCGGGGCGACGGCAGCCGGTCGCGCGCCGACGTGTCACTGGGGGGGGGGAAGGGGCGGACGGGCCGGCCATGGTCAACCTCGACGATGACGAGAGCGACGTTGGAGAGTAGCGGAGCACGGGGTGAACAGCGACAAGGAAGGTAGGGCGTCGTGTGGGAAGCGGCCGAGTCCAAAGTCGGCCTTGCGCTCGACAGGCGCTGTGTTTTACGTGCTTGTGAGCTGGGCGACTTCCCGCCTTGCCATCTCTATATCACCATACGCCCGCCAGGCGTGGTGGCTGCTCTTGGGACTCCATGAGTCGCCCGTTGACAGGCTGCATGGGGACATCGCTTCAGCGGGACAGCAACAAAAAGCCAATTGTTGGTGTTTGGGCGGGAACCACCACCGTGTGGCCGGGGACGCTCAGGGCGCAGGACACGGCCTTGCCGCAGCGCGTGCCCGCGACCATGTGGTTGTGACCCACAGCCGAACCGCCACGTGTTTATCCTGTGGAAGCACGTCAGGGCGCCTGTCAAAAAGGGCGCCAACAGCACGCGCCCATGGCGGAGAAGAGGGGCCCGAGACGCACAAGATCAACAGGAGACGCATGCCCACCAGAGCCCCCTCCGCATGCTCATTGACAAGTGTGTGCACAGCCGTCGGACCCAGTCTGGGCCCCCTTTTTGTTGATCCCACACGCCTGTGGCGCCGCCATCCACCCGCCGATGAGCGGGGGTCCTCGCAGCACCGCTTATACGCGGCGCTGGCGGCGCTCAACGACGCGGCCGCGGCCGACGGCGCAGACGGGCATGCCGTCTCACACGCGCTGCTCGCATCGCCCTTGGCCGCGTCGGGTTCGTGGACGGAGGAGCGCCCCGGGTTGCACGCGCTTGCCCGCCAGCTGGTCACTTGGGGACCTCGACCTGGCCGACGCGGTCCTCTCCCTATCGACCGCGGCGGCAGCATGCTGCGGCTGGTGCCGGCCGTGGAGTGTCGCTACACGCCGGATGCGGTGGTCGCCGACGCTTCAACGTGATGGGAGACCAAAGGGACCGGGGGCTGGGAGAGGAGGGCATGTCGCCCCGCACCGTGGTCCTTGATCGGGGCAGAGACGCCAACCTCGGCAGACGGTGGATCCGCTCCCAACTACATCTGTGCCGCACAGAGCGGGACGCTCGTCGCTCCGTAGGCAGCCGAGGGGGACGCTGGAACAACACGCCGGCATGGCCAGCCAACTGCGCCACGGCTATTGTCGTTCCGCCAACAAGTGGAGAGTCCCGGCCCAGCAAAGAGGCGCTTTTCTGCGTTTGATTGGCCCAGACAGTGATCGGCTGGACTGGGGTCTCTCCCGCTTTTGCCGGAACGACCATCGGCGTGCCGTCCCGGTCGTGTGCGCGCGCTGCGGATCCTCCAGGTGTTGGTTTGCGCGAGGGACCGCCAGCGCGCCCGCGTGCCGTCCGCCCCGGGCGGTGCGGCCGCCGCTCGGCGGCGGCCCGCCCCACCCGCCGGCCCGGGTCACGGAGAGGGCGGCCGCGCCAGCGACGGGCCGCCTCCCAGACGGCCGCCCGTCGACCACCCCCCGCCGCGACGCACGGGACAGCGGCGAGGGTGGCGCCTGGCGTTGCCAGGCGCCGGGGCGCATGGCGCCACCCCCGCCGCTGCCCCGTGCGCCGCGGCGGGGGGCGGTCGACGTGGTGGCGCTGGGCGCCTCCAGCGGCGGGCGGCGGGCGGCCACCCCCGCCGCCGCCGCGTCGCACGCAGCGGCCGCTCGCGCGGGCGCACGCAGCGGACGCGCGTGCGGGCGCCGCGCGCCGTGGCCGCCGCACGCGCGCCGAACGATGAACCGGCCCGGCGTTGGTCACCATCGCTGCAGGAAACAGCCTCGACAGACAGCCATTCTGTTTGGGCGTCAGTTCCGAACAAGCCTTCAACGGATGCGAAATGCGTTCGAAACCCGTTCGGGTGCATGGATCTGCGTCGCGAGTTAGGTGAAGAAACGGGCGGAGCAGCCGACGCAAGCGGCATCTACCACCGTGATTAGGGGCGCAGCCGAGAACGGCTTAGTGAGACGGAATGCAGGCCATGACCTGCGCAGAGCTCATTGAAAAAGCAGTACAACTATGTTTTTCCTGCACCTGAACAATTGCAGTGTCATGGCTGCTCCATTGTCTACGGCGCCGCGGTTCATCGCTACAAAAAAAGGCCACTGTTCTTTCTGTACGATTCCCCGACTACAATAGCGACACTGCTCGCGACGCGCCAACGGAGAGCGTGACAGGCAGCACTGCCAGAGGCGAACAGAACAGTCTCACACCAGAAGAACCCGGCAGCGAACACTCAAAGAAAGAAAAAACACACACGACCTCGATGCGCACGATATGTGGACGTGCGTGACGATGGAGCTGAGCCCCTCGCCGAAGCAAACAATCCGCGCACAACAGAGAGCAGGTAACACAAACAAACGAGGACAGACACAGGAGGTGACAGCAACCTGGCCAGCGCGAATCGACGGAGTCCTCGGAGCCGTTGAAACGCCTGATCGGCAGGCACGCACAGAGACAGTCGGCGTACTTCAGCGGCGAGCGGCATAGTAGGCGCGCCACTGGGCGGCGTAGTCGTCGGAGACGGGATGAATCTCCTCGTCCTCTTCATTGTCCACGACAGCGTCTTGGCGCTGGCGCTCCGCCTCGCGCGCGGCCTGCGAGCCGGGAAGTACCGGGACACCGTCAGGCAGAGGCGCGAGACGCACGGCTTGAGGAGGAGTCGGAAGAATGGCATCGGCACGAGGCTCGAGGAGAGCCGGGCCAGGGGCTGCTGGCGCCACAGCAGGAAACGTCGGCACAGGTGCTGCTGCAGGAGCTGCAGCCACCACAGCCACGTCCGCGTCCACTAAATGACGACGGCCATTTGCGCCGTCCAGTAGCTGTAGGCCGTCGTGCACAACAGCGTCCTTGGGGAGAACAGCATGGAGAAGGAGGAGCTCGCGCTCGTAGAGGAAGCGATGGCCCTGGTTGAGCACCCCATGCCCCACCGTGACCGGCGGCAAACCGGCGCGCACACGGAGGTAGGAGCGCACCTTCAAAATCAGACCGAGACCATTGACAGAGAGCCACCACCAGTAGCACACCAATTGGAGCAACACAAGCGCGGCGAAGATAACAATAGAGTCAGTATCTGGCACGCAACGTCACCGTCCGTGTGATATGGAACGGCAGCAGACATCTGGCAGGAGCCTGCCAGGACAGGAGCACGCCGGCAACAACAGAACATTGACAAGCACGAGTAGACATGCACCGCAGAAAACGCAAACTTACCCGAAAGGAGACGTTCGCAAAGTGTCCATACAAGCATCGGATGACACGCGAGGCCTTGTTGGGACCCGACCAGGTGACCATTGATGACGTCCCCTCAATTTCCTCGATCACCTTCGCCAACGCTTCCAGAATAGCCAGTCGGCCGTGCGCGTCCGTGAAGAAGGCGTCGTCCTGCAGCAGCTCTGCACACTTGTCGCCGGACAGCTTCAGCACGCGCCGAGTGGAAGAAGTTGGGGACGAGCTCCAACTGCCCATTCCCTTCTGCTCATGGATGTGCTTGACAAATGCGGCAACGGCGACGGAGGTCAGTGAGCCGTTGAGGTGGCCAAAGACGCGCTTCAGGTAGTGGTGGGCGACGAAGAGTGCCATCCCCTTCGCGGGCTTCCGCACCGGCAGCATCACCTTTTGCTGCAGCTTCTCCATGGTATCGGACTCGGAGGTCTTCATGACCCGAGCGGCCGCGCTCAGCATTTGCGCGTTGATGGTGGCCGCAGAGGGATACACCTCGGCCGAGGTAGAGGCCATGCGGATCTCTGAAACGAGCGCCTCGAGGAGCAGCGCCTGTTCAAACAGCGGCCAAAACAGTGTCAACAGACAATGCATCCATCATGTCAGTTACCGTGACCATATCATGCCCATCTACACCCCTGAGAGCGCGCCCTCGCGTCGCGCGTATCATTCAGTCGGGGCAAAAACCCCCGTCTTCACCCACACGTTCCAAGAGTCTAAGAGCCGTCCGTAAACATACCTTGATGTCACGAATGACAGTGGGCGAGTTGGTGTCGGCAGCATCGCCGGCACCATCACCCGGGCGCGCTGCCGAAAGGCGGTCGCCGAGGTCGTTGAGCACACTCTCCAACCGCGTCACGCGCTCCAGAACCACACCGTTACCCGACTCGGAACCGTCGGAGGCGGCCGCGAGGCCGTCCATTCTTCGCAGCGCCGAAGCAGACTGTGACTTCACGACGACGAGCTCCGCTCGCAAACGCGTCAACTCGCGCCTCACGGACGAGAAGCCGCTACGCACGGCTTGATGGAGGACGGTGTTGGTAGTCACCACCGGCTCGAGCTCCTGTTGAGAAGCTGGAGACGCAGCCGCTGCTGCTGCGCGCGGGGCGCGTGCAGCACTCGACCGTCGACGCCGTACCGACGGGAGGGCGCGTCCAGGTGACGCCGCAGGGGAAATGGGCGGCTTGATGTAAGCCGCCACGAGCGCATCGTCGTCCATGTCACTGCTGCTTTCCTCTTCATCGTCAGCCGGTGAACGAGCGGGCGCATGTGCTCGCCGCACAGCAGTGGAGCGAGAAGGCGGCGGCGGGGGGGGGGTAGCGGCGCGCGGCCATGAAGCACCAGCGCTCGCACCCACGGGCCCATGGCCGTACGGCAGGGGCGGAGCCGCACCGGCTGGTGGAAGACCACGTGCCGCCGGTGAAATCTGAGAGGCAGCAAGCACGGTCTGCGCGTGAGGAAACCAAAAGGCCGCCGGGAAGATGCGCGGATTGCGGCTACGCGCGGCCAGCTGCTCAGCCAACTCATCGGACGCATCGCCCACGCGCACTGTGGGGGGCACCGCGGCAGCCGCGCCCGCGTCTGCGTGCTGCGGCGGATCTGAGCGCTTGCCCAGAATGCTCGTAGCCCGTTGCTCAGCGCCGCCCGTCGCCGCCGACGCCGCTGCTGTGGTGACCTTCACGGGCCCAGGCGCTGTAGTGCTTGCCGCCGCAGTTGTCGATGATCCAGGAACAAATACATGACCAAACAACGGGTAGCGCTGCGGACGACCAGGCATGGTCACAGCCGAAGGAGTAGTCAGCGGAAGACCCGCATTGTCCGGGACAGTCGTGTTGCTCTCGTCCGCACGCAGGTCGTCACTGCTCGCAACCGCCGCCGGCGCCAGACCGACAGCAGCGTCGCCGTTGTCATCCGCCACATTAGCGACAGCCGTGTCGACTTCCGCGACGCTGGCGACCACGTCAAAGCCGCCGTCATTGTCCACGTCATGAGCACCCACATTACCACTGGAATCGTCGTCAGATACAGGAGCGGGCGGAGCCGTCGGCAGGTCCGCGCACGAGGGGGTCACTTGCAATACTGCCGCCTTGCGCACGAAACCCCGGCGTGGCACGCGCGGAAGGCCCCGGTACTTGTCTTTCCGGAACGGCGAGCGTTGCGGCGGTGTCATTGCCATCGTGCGCGGATCACAGGGAGCGAGCGGCGGCCCGGTCAGGGATTGCTCTGCCCCAGACATATCAGGGACCGAACTGAGGTTCGACATTGCGGGTGCCGCCGCCTGCCGTCCGACCTCGCTGGGGGTGGAAGGTGTAGCAACATGTGCAGGTACAGGCGGCCAGGGCATCTGCAGACGCTTCTCGCGAGCAGCAATGATGACAGAAATGACGGCTTCGCGTTCTCGGTTGGCCGCACGCGCGCGAGCCATGACCTCTGCGCGAACGGCCTCGGCGGTGTCAGCTAGCGTCATCTGCCGGCCGCCCGACGCCTCCCGGACCACAAAAGCCGCCTGGCGCATAGACGCCTTTCCGTCCGAACCGCCCGACGACGCACCGCCGCCCGACGCCACACCACCGCCCGAAGCCGCCCCACCGCCCGACGCCACACGGCCGCCCGACGTCGCACCGCCACCCGACAACGCACCGCCGCCGGACGCTGTGCCACCGTCCGAAGTCACACGGCCGCCGGAGGCCACACAGCCGCCCGATACCGCACCGCTGCCGGAAGCCGCACCACCACCCGACGCCGCGGCGCCAGCCAAAACCGCCCCACCGCCCGACGCCACACGGTCGCACGACGCCGCACCAGCGCCCGATACCGCACCGCTGCCGGACGCCGCACCACCACCCGACGCCGCGGCGCCACCCGAAGCGCCACCACCGCCCGACGCCACACGGTCGCACGACGCCGCACCAGCGCCCGATACCGCACAGCTGCCGGACGCCGCACGACCACCCGACGCCGCGGCGCCACCCGAAACGCCACCACCTCCAGACGCCGCGACAGCACCCGAAGCCGCACTACCGCCCGAGTACGAACCGAAAACCAAAGCCGCCTTGTGCAAAGCCGCCTTTCCACCGGCACCGCCCGACGCCACACGGCCACCCGACGCCACACGGCCACTCGATGCCACACTACAGCCCGACGACGCACGACCACCTGGCGCCGCATAACCACCCATGGCCGCACCAGCGCCCGATGCCATGCCACCGCCCGAAGCCACGGCACCACCCGATACGGCACCACCGTCCGACGCTGCGGCGCCACCCGAATACGAACCGAAAACCAAATCCGCCTTGTGCACAGCTGCCTTTCCGCCCGCGCCGCCCGACGCCACACGGCCTCCCGACGCCACACGGCCGCCCGACGCCACACGACCGCACGACGCCGCACCAGCGCCCGTCTCCGTACCAGCGCCCGACGCCGTACCAGCTCCCGACGCCATGCCACCGCCCGACGCCGCGGCGCCACCCGAGACGACACCACAACGCAACGCCGCGGCACAACCCGAAGCCGCACCACCACCCGAATACGAACCGAGAACCAGAGCCGCACTACGCACAACCGCCTTTCCGCCGGCGCCGCGCGACGCCACACCACCGCCCGACGCCACACCACCGCCCGTCGCCGCACCACCGATCGTCGCCACACCACCGCCCGACGCCGCAATGTCGACCGTCTTGACGAGCGAGGCCGCAACGCGAGCGGCCTCTGCTTCCTCCTAGAGGCCCTCCATCTTTTGCTCGAAGAGCGCAACGCCCAGGGCGCCACCGAACTTCAGCAACGGCGGCGGCGGACCGGCACGCGCGGGGCTGGAAGAGGACGCCGGAATAACTCCCGCCCATGACCCCGGGTTGTCTACGTCGATAGGTTCCTTGGCGTGACGCAGGGACTGGAACGCGACTTCCTCCGCTGACGGCTCGCCGCCACCGTCACAATCGAGAGCATCGACGTCGATGACGTCGAGCTTGGCGGGACTCTTGCGGCTCGGGCCCGACACGTAGCCGTCGCTGGGGTTGTCAGAGCCAGAGAGCCCCATGGCCACAAACGACCTCCGACAGCACCACGGGAGAGGGAGTGTGCAGGAGTACTCAAACGCGCAACACGCAGCGAATAACGTTGGACAACAGTACAGGTCGACAACGCACTAGCACGGAGACCACACCCCGGATGACCGCAACCCCTGTACATATACAGTCGGCGGGGGCAGGCGGGACACCCCACCCGTCACTACCTCACCGACACCCCTAGACAGGCGCGCGCCCCGAGAACTGCAAACAACGCAAACCACACTTACAAAGTCGAGGGAACCAGGACGAGACGATCAGAATGGGCCTAAGGCCGTGCCATCGGCGGCGCAGCCAGTTGCAGGACACCCGTTCAGCCACTGGGCGGACTGCGGCACATGTGATACCTGCATGCCAGCGCCGATGTGCCGGTGAATGGCGACCGACTGGGAGGCGGGGTACCGGTGCGCCATGCCACGGCCACGTGCCAGACGGACCCAACATTCGAGACAAAGTCGCCAGCCGTCACCCGCAGAGAAACAAAACAAGTCCGCGCATCAGAACGACCGCAAACGTGAAAGCTAGCCGCTGGTGACGTCAGTGACAGGCCGGCCGTGTGTCGGTCCTCCACCGGACACGCGGTCGACGGCTACGCGTAGACCCCAGGTGTGTGGGTAGAAGCCACACAGGACGGTGGGACCACCAGCGCTGTCCCGAAAGCGGACATCCACCAACTCCTGGAGGGGTAGAAGTGTGCCACAGAGTGATGGGCATGCGCCCGGAGTACCGAACTGTGGCGGGGTGGGCATCGCAGGGAGGTGCGCGGAGGTCTATGGCGCCGCTTCGGGCGCTGGCTTCCGGGGGCCGTTTGAGGCGCGTGCTCGGTCCATTAACGTACGAAGAATGGGACTCGGCCCGGCTCCAGGGTCTGAGAGGACCTCACGGACAGAGTGTGGTGGTCCCGAGGAGCGGGGGGGGGGGGGGGGGGCGGGGGGGGGGGGGGGGGGGGGGGGGGGTTCGGCAATGACGGGAGTGGTGAACGTGGGTGGCGTGTAGCTTGCGGCGACGGAGGATCCGCTGTGCGCGTGGGAAGGGCTGGACGTGTGCCTGCAGGACGGCCTTTGCAACATGAGTGGAAATCGTCAGTGTTATATGAAATGCCTGTCGATTACCGCGTTTCAACAGACTGGAGGATCGATTCGTAGCGTGCTTCGTAAAATAAAGCATGTCGCGCACCAATGAGATTGTGTAGGTTACGCTTAGACAGATATGTGCTCGTCCAACGCAGACTTCACGCTGTCATTTTCCAAACAGTTGACTATAATTGATGGCGACACCTCCGTTCCGCTGCGCCCTGTTGCCCCAGCGGACAAGCTCGCAACCGTCCAAGGCAACGACGAGGGGAGATGTGATATGCACAACTGGCCGGGAGTGTCGTACCCCGTCCTGTGGCACAACTTCGTACCGGCTCATGAAGAGTCCCTTCAGGGGCATTGAACCGAAGACGTACGTTTCCGTTATCTCCTTTGGCGCCATCGCCGGTTCGGGACATGGGCCTGCCCGACACGGCGCGCGGATGCTGTTGGCCTCACCGTTACCCGTCTACCAGACCTTGACCTTCTCCCTTTTTTTCCTGATGTCTAACCCTTTCGCGCGCACAGGCTATCCACCCCAACACCCGTTCCCTTGTTGTGTGTTTTCGTTTCCACCCTTTGCCGCTCAATATTGTCTCGACTGACGCGGCGCGGGCACCACCGCCGTACTCGGTCCTCATCGTAGCCGAGCTGCTCCACAAGTGACATTTTCGCTCACCTTCCCCCACCTGCCCACTTTCTCGCTGACCTTCCCTTGCCCCACCCCGTCCCTGTCGCAAGACGAATTGGTGACACCACCGCCGCCGCCGCCGCCACCACCACCGCGGCAGACGCTGCCGCCCCCGCCCCCTTCACCACATCCACTGCCACCGCGGCCGCCGCCGTCACCACCACCGCCGCAGACACGACCACGCCGCCACCGCCACCACGACCGCCGCCACCCCCGCCGCAGCCGTTGCCGTCGTTGCTGCCCCCGAGCCGGTGGGAGCACCACCACCGTTGCCGCCAGCGTCCGGACCGCCGCCGACAGTGACGCCGTTAGGCGTGTCGTGCTAGCTGTCATCTCTAACTCAGCCTCGGCGCCATCGCCCGTACAGTGCTCAACCGTCGACGTGCCGCTCCTTTATTTTGTCGTGTGCAGTACGTTGAGACGCATCTGTCTGATGCTTGCACCTCACGACGTTGACGAGGGCACCTTACCACTGCGACAGCGCTCGTACATGTGGTCAGCGTGATTGCTTCGGAGTGCTGCAGACGGACCACACCTCGGTGACTGACCACTGACCCAGTATTGTGTTGCCGCCTCTCTTTGCAACCGCGCTGTACGCCCTCGCGACCTCATGCTGCACCTGTCATCGTGCACAGGTAATGAATGACGACGGGGACGACACGCAATCGGATGCGCGCTGGCTGTGTTGGCATTGTACCCGGGTTCTTCCTTCTAGAAGCAGTCGCACGCGCCACATGACAATGAGGCACCCGACGAGTAACCGGCTCGTGCCACCGCAGGGGTTCCTCGAGTTGCACCTGCGGCTCCGAGACGCCCGACAGCTGGCGGTTTCAGCGGCAGCGGACCTGCTCATGTCGCGACAGGAAGCTGACGCTGGTGGGAGCGGAGCGCACCCCTCTCAGACATCGCGCGGTACCATGACCGCGCTCCTGAGCGACACCCCTGGGAGGCGCTTCGACGGCACCGGGTTCGGGGTCGTCAGCGTGCCAACGGACGGTTTCTTGCGCGGGACGCTACCGGTGCGTCGGCCCCGAACGGTGTTCCAGACTTCCACGGCCGCGCGCATCAGTGCCTACTATGAGGCCATGCCAGAGGCAACAAGAACGCGTCGTCTTGTACCACCGTCTGTCGGACAGCGGCCGTCTTTGTTCGACACGCCGCTGTTGCGCGAGGCACTTAAGTTCGCCCTCCGCGCCGGCGGTGTTGGGCTATCACAAGCCGACCAACGGTGGTACGTGTCTCTCCTCCTCATGGCAGAGGGGAGTGGTTCCGCTTCTCGGTGCCGCGGTGCTCGAGAGCGCAAGCGTCGACGCCAATCTGCCGTTGACCGTGTTGTGGGTGTGACTCCTCAAGGAGTTCCCACCACGTCTGTGAGCACACCGTCTGACGAGGACGGCGAGAGCGATGCGGAGGTGGAAGGGGAGATTGCACGCACGTTCGGCTCGAAGGATGCATTCGTGAGCGCTGTCCGGGGTGAGCAACGGCGTGTGCTTTCGAAGCTGGGGTGGGAAGTGACACCGCTAGAGGTGGAGGGTGTCACACACCACTTCTACTCCAGGGATTTGCTCCACGTCTGTCTGGATCTACTGCGGGACGCCGCACACTTGCAGTTATCGGGAGAGCGGCTTGGCTTGGCACCCGACGGGACGCGTTTTCGATCCGACATGCTTGACAGCGACCTGTTCCTGGCAGAGGAGGTGCAAGTGCGCGGTCGGCACGGGGCACTCGCCTTCGTGTTGGCGGTGCAGCTGTTCATCGACGAGGCCGTCGTTTCCTGGTCGGGAGCACACTACATGTTCCCCATCCGGGCACGTGTGCTCAACGTACGTGACCGGGCCGTGCAGTGGGTGACTGTCGGCCACGTGCCTCACGTCGGCAAGCCTGTTGCCCGCACGGCAGTGGCTCGTCGACGTGCGAGCGACGCTCGCAATGGCTTATTGCAGCGGTGTCTTGCCGTTCTTCTGCGTCGCTTTGTCGGCGCCAGCCAAACTGGTGTGACTGTACACTTTCCTGGGCGCCAGACCTTGACGGCGGTTCCGAGACTTCTGGGCCTCGTCGCCGACCAGCTCGGCGAGCGGTCGGTCGTTTGCCTCATGGGAAACGCGTGTGAGTTCTTTTTCTCACATTGTGTCGTCCGACGCGATGTGGCGGGCGGACCAGAGGGAGTGGGTGCACCGGGACGTGACGTCACTGCCATTCTAGACGCGCAGCTTGACGGCGCCATCACTCGCGACCGCGATCCTAAGCCATCGCTGCGCAACCAGCTCCGAACAGAGCATAGCGCTCTTGCCTTCGTCCGTGCAATTGCAGCCGTATGGGGCCTCGCGACGGACAGCCGGCAGCTGTACGCGATCATCTCCCTGGATCTTCTACATGTGTGGAAACTCGGGGTGGTGCGGATGGTGACGCAGCGCTTTCCATCCTTTCTGCGCGTGGCGTGTGACGGCGGTGACGCGCGCTTGGGTCCTGCTGCAGACACACTCGAGGCCCTGAACCTACGAGCCTGGGAGATGGGGCACCTCAACGTGCCTTCTCCGACCCCGCCGGGGTAAGTTTTCCTTGAGTTTTTCTCGGTTTTCTCCGTCGCCACGCTTCCCCGCCGTAGCTTTTATTGTGTGTCACAGCATGCGCTCCTTAGTAACAGTGTATAACTGATGCATAGACGGCGCCGACGGTACCCGCTCTTGTGTTGCATCTGCTCTTGGTCCGAGCTGTTTCTCTCGGCAGGTTCTTTGTCCCCCCTACAGAAAAACAGCTGCAAATGACCGGACGGCTGTGGCGCCACGGTCTCTGTGTCATGCCACACATGATTGCTGGTGTAGGCGGGCCGGCCGAGGGACAACCAGTGCGGCACCTGGACGCCGCGCCGACGAGGGTGTCTACGGCCCAGGCCCGTTATTCTCATTCTCACGAGGAGCTTGACGACGGGCATGGCCCTGACGGCGGCGGGCTTGACGCTGCCGACGAGGTGCTTCCTGACCCTGTCGTTCCAGACGTCGTGTCTTCCCCCAAGTACAGGCGCCTATTCGGTGACCTGCCGCTTCACAGGGCCGTGCTGGAGGTCTTTTGTCGCATGGCGGCGCTTGGAGGTCGCCTAATGGGTGACAATATGGCTGACACGGTGCGCATGTCTGAGCAGCAGATGCGCACACTGGCGGACGAGGCCAGAACGTTCATCATTGACTACGTCGACCTTCTGTTTGGCCCAGCACACACAACGAAGGCGCACCGGATGGCCAACCACTTGTTGGCGGCATTGCTGGCCAACGGCAACTTGTGGGAGGGCGACACTAGCGAGAACGAGGCCTTGCACGGCCCGTGCAAAAGGATGTACGCCAGGACCAACAAGCGCGGACCCAGCATCGTCCTGCAAATGATGCGGGCGGCCGAGACGCAATCAGAGGTGCTGCGGGAGCTGCGGGAGCAGGAGACCGAGGACGCTGGAGGCGACGACGGCATCTACGACATACTCGAGGAGGTAGCGCACGGCGCCGGCGTCGCGGCATTCTTGGAAGTGCCGCTGGCGAGGCCCCATCGGGGCCGTCGGACGCGCATTGCTGGCGTGGAGCAGATACCCGGCTTGTCTGGCCTGGGAGGGTTGTTGGGAAGGGGCCCACGCTGCTCCTTCGTTGTGTCCACCTCGTTCACGTTCAACTGCACATTCGAGTGGGGCGCCGCCTCAGTGGTGCAGACGGCATGTGCATCGGACTCCTACCTCGGCAAGCCAAGGTACGACCACCTCTGGTACACCAACGCGAGCGGTCAAAGGTGTTTGGGCTGGCTGAGGCTCGTGGTCCGTGCACTCGGCGGCGTCGTGGACGACTTTGCCGTTGTTTGGCGCATGGAGGAGGTCCCCTCTATACCCCAGTGTTCCTTGACGCCGTGGGGCTGCAAAAGGGTGGCGTGGTGCTTTGAGAGTGATGGCGCGGAGTGGCCTGTCCTGGCTCGCGTTCCACTGTCAAGTGTGCTAAGGGTCGAGCACGTCGTACCTGACTTCCAAGACCTCGGTGACCGGCACGGCCTGCGTGCTGTGCCCTCGAACACCCCGGACACTGCTGACGAGCGCCACGCCACACGTTTCTTCACAAACGCGTTCCACCCTTTTACTTCCCGTGCACTCAATCCGAGCAGCTAATGCGCGGGTTACACTGGTGGGACGAGCAGCGCAACGCTTACGTCGTACATACATTTCCTTGGTGGCCGGTGCTGGTGCTCGAGGCTGTGCTGGCGGCGGGTCAGTTGGCGGGTGCCAGCTTCTGGGTTGGTCGCGGGGCTGTTGGGCTGCTGGTGGGGCTGCCTGGTGGGGCTGCGTGGAGGTGGGCACCCTTGGGCGAGTGCGCCGCTTGCGGAGGGTTTTGGTGACAGGTGTTGGCGGTGGCCGGTGCCGCCGCCACTGCCACTGCCGCGACTGCCACCACTTCCACCACTTCCACCACCGCTGTGGTGCAACAGCGGCGACGACGGACCGCTAGGCGCCGACCACACCACGCCGCCGCCGCCAGGCGTGCTCGCCGCCGCCACCCCGCCACCACCGCCACCGACGCTCACCGCAGGCGGCGGCAGCGGCGGCGGTGGCGGGTGGTGGTGGAGCACCCCCCCCCCCCCCCCCCCCCGTCGGCCACGCGGCCACGGTCAAGTAGGGGAGCGCGCCGGGTGGGTACCCGCCGCCCCCCCCCGCCCCCAGGTAGGTCCCCATGGGCGGTGGCGGCGGTGGCGGCGGGGCGGGAAGGGTGGCCACCCGCCCGCGCCGCTTGCGGCGGGTGTTGGTGGCGGGTGTGGGCGCCGGGTGTTGGTGATGGATGGGGCTCCTGGCGGATGTTGGTGCCGGGTGTTCGTGGGCGCCGGGTGTTGGCGGTGGGGCTGCTGGTGGAGGTTGGTGGCGGGTGTTGGTGGGTGCCGAGGGTTTGCGGTGGGGCTGTTGGGGGAGGTTAGTGGCGGGTGCTGGCGGTGGTGCTGTTCGTGCGTCTGCACATGACGTCGTGTAGGGTGAGGGTCGGTCGCGTCAGAGCGACAGTTGCCTGGTGAAGTCGTCTCCGTCCTGCGGCCGCGTCGCCGTCGTGGTGATATCGGCCGTTTTTTTTTGTTTGTCCGACGACCCCATGGTCCGTCTTCGCGACGCGGACTGCCACGTCGTAGCTTGCTTTTATCCCTGGCTCCTGCCACTCGTAGTGCAATTTGTCGGTTGATGATGGGCCCCCTCTTTATCGTAAGTGCCTTGGCAATGCTCAGAGACAGTCGTGCTCTGTCACAGATGCAGTCCCCAGCAGCGCGCATTCAGTCCCGCTCTCTCCCGGATTATGGGTCACTATGTAGCTCTGCTGCCTAGTCTACGGCTAACCGAGCAAAACGAGCCGTTGCGCGCGCCAGTTCCTGGCACATGCACGGACCCCTCACGAGAGAGGTCAACAAACGCACCGAACGGAATCACCATCCGCTCGGGGTTTGTTGCCCGAACAAACGGCCAGACGGATCGGCGTGCCGTTGTCCATTCCCGAACAGGCCATTCCGTCGGGCGTTCCGTTGAGCTGCATCCTTCACCGACGACCCCTGCGCCGCGCGGTCTTCCCTTCGGTTGTGCTGCGCTGGTGGGGTCGGAGCACGTTGGCTTTCTTCCCGATTCGCCACACACAGTGTCGTTTTTGCAGCTGCGGATTTCTGATTTAGAGTTGGGAGGCAAGAGCTGAGCTCGACGCATTCTCCGATTCTCAATACACAAGCGCACAGTGCTTGAATATATCCAGTGCACCTCGTGCTTACACAACTCTCAGTACCAATGGCTTGAGGTTGATTCGCATCCAACAGTCCAATGAGAGAAGCGCAGCACGGTCCATCAAAGAATGGACCACACGTCAAGCATGGACAGTACACCAGCTGCGTCACGCGGCCCCTCCTGGAAATACTCCCGCTGACTGGGCACTAGGGCACGCATCATACTGCATCACGCCGCACGAGGCTCCACATCAGGGCCATCACCATGCGGCGGCTATTGCTCCTCCTACTCATATCACTGTGAAGCGCTGACAAGGTCATCGGTGACGTCAAGAACCCTGACAATCGTGCTCGTGATGAGATCTCGCATGCCTTAGTGAAAAGATTTAAAATTAACTGTGAATACAAGTTCAAAAAACATCCACAGTTTTTGAATACTTTCATTCATGACCTCTGCTGGAGGGCTCCGAATTGCGAAATCCATGTTCCACATCGAAAAAACAGGCCAATGTGCAACGACTCTGAGGGGGACCCGCCACCACCGTGGGGTTGGGATACCGCGGCGGGGGAGGTCTCACCTCGCGGCGAGCCCTCCTCTCTGCCGCGATTTGGGGGAAAGAGGAGGGGTGTGCATGTCCAGTGGCGCTTATGATTGGCCGTCGCTATCCCAACCCCACGTTCATGGCGTACCCGACTCCGAGGCGTGTGGCACCTGTGTAATGCGCGGCACCTCCTTGGCGGAATCTGCCACCAGTGGATCGGCGGGCGCGGCCGCCGGGCTCCCCGCGCAACGCCATCACACGCGCCAGCCACACAGCAGCGGCGGGCGCCCGCCCCAGTGGCCGTGCGCGACGGACCGCCCCCCACCTGACCAGGAGGAGCCGCATGGCGCCACTGGCTCTGGGCGGGGACGCCACCCCAGCGCCCCTCCACACACGCCAGCAGCGTCCTCGTCATGGTCGCGGGAGACCCCCCCACGGGCGCTTGCGGCCGCCCGACCGCCAGTGGCTGGTGTCGACGCTCGCGCGGCGCGCGCCCGCCGCGCCTCGTCCCGTCCGGCGCCCGCCGGGGGGGCCTCGGGGCCGCCGCGGCGGGGGGGCGGGGCGGGCGCCTGCGGGGGCGCCCCGCCGCGCCCCGCCCTGCCCCCCCCCACCCCCCGCCCGCCTCCCTCCACGTCAGCGCACCCTCGGGCGGGGTCCGCGGCGGCCTGCGGGCGCACGCCTTGAGCGCGCGGCCGGCCGGGGCGTTCCCCCCCTGGCCGCGCCCCCGTCGCGCGGGCCTTGCCGCTGCCGCGTCTCTGGCGCTACGACGCCGAGACGCGCAACGGCGGCGCCAACCCCGCGCCCGTCGTGCTCGTGGTCGACCGCCGCGTGGGGTCGCTCCCCCCCCCCCCCCCCCCCCCCCC
>ENA-ORXR01002756-ORXR01002756.1-marine-metagenome-genome-assembly--contig:-NODE-2756-length-16369-cov-6.202431_pt1 | contig 16369 bp, 16 predicted proteins | sample MGYA00237866_ERZ511479 | MGnify/ENA metagenome assembly ERZ511479 | reverse complement strand
GAGCGGGCGAGGACGGCCCATGGCGGTCAATGGTCGAGCGGCGGGACCACCAGTCTGGCGATGACTTCATCCTTGCAGGCACCGATGAGGACCGTTCGGAGGACATCTATGTGCAGCGTGACAGTGGCCCCGCGATAGCTGTCGATCTGGATCTAATCGCTGCGGCACGAACCTATCTGCCGGTCCTGCTTGCGGAAGTGCGTCGGCTCCGAGAGGTCTTGGAATCAGAAGGTTGATTGGCCTTGTAGCGGCGCTGCTCTTCGCGGTGGCCGGTTGGGTCAGCCTGTGCTGGTCGAATTTGCCGCGCCGGTTGACCAATGCTGTTCAGTTGCTCCAAACACTGTACCTGCAAGGTTCATCGATAGCGGTGGGACGATCATCGACCGGACTTCGGTCCGCTCGTACATCAGCCTTCAGAAGCAAGGCCGACACATCCAGGGAGATGATCTCTACAACGGGGGTGGCTACTTCACTGATGCGAGCTCCGCGCAGAACGTGCTGGACGCCTTTCATGATGGGAGCGGCCAGATTCTTGGGGTGACACGTAACGGGCACATAGTGGTGCAAGTACCGTCGGTAAATGGCTTCAACAACAACCCACTCAACAACTATGTCGATCAGGTGACCAATGTGTTCTTCATCAAGGGATCTTCTAGCCCAAGCGTTGTGCCAGCCAATCCGGGTTGGACACCATGACCACGGAGACGCCAATGGGTAGACAGGTATGGACTTCATATGTTGTTGCCCAGATCGCGCGTGCGGCAGTTGGGTTGATTGGTCCTGGGATAAAGGCACTCGGCTGCGCGGTGGCTACCGACTCAGTCGTCCTTCATTTCGTCGAAGCAGGTGAACGCGGATGCAATCGCGAGGACCTCTCCGACATCGCATTCGAACTAGACGTGCTGCTCGACGGGAAGGTGCTTATCGAGACCGTTGTTCATGGAGCGGAGGAGACTCTCGACTGGGCACAGCTCTCACCGGTGTACGTGGCCAAAGAGTGAACGTTGCGAATCATGAGATTGTTCCTTCGTTCCATCATGTTCGTGCTGACGGCGGCCCTTCCTACGGCTGTCTCCGTGCCCGGGTTCACTGTCTCCGTGCCCGGGCTCACCATTGCGCTATCCGACTATGACGGCGCAGCGGCCACTACTGCGACGCCCGGGACTCGACCGGATGCGGGCGACAGCACGATTCGCATTGCGGACCAATGGTCTATCGATTCACCGACGCTGGCTCCATCTTCGGTTGAGGTACAGCTGGGACTCGCCCTCGATCTTGTTGCCCCAGGATCAGCAGGCGTCTACAGGTTGCCTGTGTCGGGCGACGCTGCTCGTCATGTTGTCTTTGATCGTGTAGAAGCGGCTGTTCTTCGGCATGGTGGCCAAGCGGTGGAGAACGACTACATGTTTCCGACGAGGCGAGCGGCTCGCCAAGCGGCTTCCGAAATTTCTGGTGATCTGGGTTCGGCTACGGAGGCAATTCGAGCTTCCGATTTTCCAGGAGGGCCGAGGTGGATGGAGAATTCAGATCAGGTGATCGGTCGTAGTTCAGCGGATGGTCTTACGGGTTGGCGCGATGACTTTCTGAGTCACACTTTTCGGGATGGAATGCAGCTGGGTCCGCATGTGAATGTGTGGGCAAGTGGGATTGATAGCTCGTTGCCGCATCTGTTCTATCCGGGGGCTATGGGTTGATGATGGTTTGGTGGAGGTACCGCTGTGATATGGGTCATGCGTGGGAGTTCTTCCGGGAGGAGGAGTTTGAAGAGCGTGCTGAGGATGGTGTTTGCGGGCATGGCCATGAGGCTGTGACCTTGCGCAAGTTCCCGCCTTCTGATGGTGTGCGGATTGGTCTCGTTCCGGCTACGCGTGTGGCAGACAGAGTCACCGGGAAAGTTGTTTCCTCTGATCAGTATTTCGTTGAGTTGTCCGAGTGGCAAGGTTCGCAGCGGCGTCTGTCTCGGTCCAGTTTTCCTTGGGGTGAACTGCTTAGGCAGGCTGACATGTTCCGGGGCCTGTCTGCAGAGGAAGCGTTTCGACGCTGGGACCGCATGGGTCTTGGTGATCAGATGGACGGTGAGCGGTCGTCGCTGTAGACCGAGGTCGCGCTTTTCAGTTGATGGTGTTGGTGAGGTTTTTGAGTCGGGTTTGGTGACGAGGGCGTCTTCGGGGCTGGTGAAGGGTCGTCGGGGTGCGTTGTCGACGAGTAGGTAGTCGCAGCTGACGTTGAAGGTTTGGGCGAGGCGGATGATGGCGTCGGCTGATGGGGTGATGCGGCCGTTTTCGTAGCGGCTGATTTGGGCGGGGTCGGCGTCGATGCGTTGGGCGAGGTCGCTTTGGGACCAGCTGTGTTCGGCGCGTAGTTCGTTGAGGCATCAGCCTCTTCAGCTGGCGTTTCACCTGAGCACTTTGGCACGGTGCATTTGACCTACGACGCGCCCGCGCACGTCACGGGACCGAGCATCGTTTCTACTGGGGCGGAGGTCCGTCTCGTTGGGACCGCGTCTTCCGCCTCCCGCGACACCGGCGGGGCCCGTGCGGCCTTCGACTCTCCCCGCTCAGTTGTTGCCCCAAAACACTGCACCGAGTTACAGCCAGCTTCGGGGGCAGCCAGATGCTCACCACATCATTCAGAATGCGGCAGTGCGGGATGCGCGGGCGCGGCGACACGCTGCAGGCTTGGCGTTGGTCGACGCTCACCGTGGGGGTCTGATTTCGACTGAGTCCATGAACTCCTGCTTGACCTCTGGCGACGCGTGCCGATGCCGGTGTCAGTGCCTCGTTCGATGACGCTGACCGAGTGTTCTGCGGCGTCGGACGCATCGGCGATATCGACACTTGCGAACTTCTCCCCGGGTCAGTCGTCGGGGTGGGGCACTGCTACCAGGTCGAGGTCTTCTATCGCGGTGAAGTGTCGGGGGTTGCAGGTGTGGAGGGGGAGGTCGTTGCTGATGGCGATGGCGGCGATCATGGCGTCATAGGCGCGGGCCGCCGGCTTCTGTCCGGCTGCTCGGAGGTGGGCCGCAACTCGGCCAAACGCGCGGGCAGCGTGAGCATCGAATGGCAGTGGTTCGAAGTCGGCTTCGGCTTGTTGGAGGTGAGCTTGCCTCGCGGCACGTTCGTGATCGGTGGTCGCAACCAGCGGGCCGACGGAGAGTTCGGCAAGGGAGACAGCGGTGATTTGTGGTTCGGTGGGGAGCGGCGCGGTTTCGGTGAGTCTTCTGAGGAGGATGAGGGTTTTGGTGTCGAGGATTCCTCGGGGCATGTCAGAGGGTGGGGTCGAGTAGCTGGTCAAGGTCGTCGCGAAGTCGGTCCGGGTCAACCGGAGGGAGGTTTTGGCGGCGAGTAAGAATCACCTCAAGGGCGAGAGGTTGCTGGGGGAGTGGGCGCAGTTCGGCGACCGGTTTGCCCGAACGGGTGATGGTGAGTCGTTCGCCGCTGATGGCGCGGTCGACGACGTCACCGCCGCGGTTGCGGAGTTCTCGGATGGATACTTCGGACACGGTGGTCCGTGTATCACCCGTGATACACGGGACCTTTAGGAGTGTTTGGCGACGAAGGCGGTCATGGCTTGCACCGCGTTGTCGGCGTCGTCCATGACGCCGACCTGATTGGCAAAGCCGTGGACCTGGCCGTGGAACCGGACCAGTTCGGTCGGCACTCCCGCGGCATGCAACGCGGCCGCGTAGCGTTCGCCGTCGTCGCGGAGCGGGTCGTACTCAGCCGTGATGACCAGGGCAGGCGCCAGACCTTCGTGAGACGAGGCCAGCGCAGGTGAGAATCGCGGATCCTGGGTTACCTCCGCGCCACCGGCATAGGTGGCAACAAACCAGTCCATCCATGCCGAAGACAACAGGTAGCCCTCCGCGTTCTCGTGATAGGACGCCGTCCGGGGCTCGTGCAGGTTGCACGCGGGATAGATCAACAGCTGCGCGGCGAGCGCCAGCCCGTTGTCCCGAGCCGTCACCGCCGCCGCAGCCGCCAGGTTGCCTCCGGCACTGTCGCCAGCCACCGAGATCCGGCTCCCATCAATCCCGAGCTCGGCGGCGCTCGCGGCCACCCAGGCCACCGCCGCATCACTGTCATCAATAGCGGCCGGGAAGACGTCTTCGGGTGCCAATCGGTAGGCCACCGAGACAACGACCGCGTTCATGGCGCTGCACATGGCTCGACAAAGGTTGTCGTGCGAATCCAGATTGCCAATCACCCAGCCGCCGCCGTGGAAGAAGATCACCGCCGGCAGATTGGAGGCATCGGATGGTCGATAGATACGCACTGGCACCGGACCCACCGGGCCGGGAAACGTCTGCGCCGCTACCGAATGGACCGGCGTTGGCTCGGCGCCGTCCTCGGTTGGTCCGTTGAAAATCTCCCGCTGCGTCGCCGCGTCCAGTGTCTCGAACGGTGGCAACTCCAGCGCGTGAAGTCGATCCAGAAATTCCTGGGCTTGCGGCACCAGAGTCATGACGAAAACTCAATCACGCCGCGAACATTGCGCCCGGCGTGCATGTCGTCGTACGCCTCGTTGATCTGATCGAGCGAATACCGCTTGGTGATCAGTTCATCCAGTTTCAGGTGGCCCTGCTCATAGAGGCGAAGCAGGCGGGGCAGATCCGCCCGCGGATTGCAGGCACCGAAGACGTTGCCCCGAATCTGCTTCTGGTTCATGGCCAGGTCAAACATGTTGATGCTCACGTCGTTCTGGGCAATGTCGGACAGACTGGTCAGGGTCAGGTTGCCACCCTTCTTGACCATGGCCAGCGCCGGCGCAAACAGATGACCTTCAGCGTCACCCACGGTCAGGATCACCGCATCCGCGTTCCGCCCCCAGGTCAGATCGTTGAGCAGGGGAGCGGCGTCCTCCATCGACGCCGCACTATGAGTTGCACCGACACTCTCGGCAAACTCGCGCTTCATCTCCACCGGGTCCACCGCGATCACGTTTGCCGCGCCCGCCATGGCCGCGCCCTGCACGGCGTTGATACCGATCCCGCCCACGCCAACCACCACCACGGTCTGGCCAGCCCGAACATCGGCCACGTTCACCGCGGACCCCCAGCCGGTGGCCACCCCGCAGCTCACCAGCGCCACGGCCTCCAGCGGATACCAGTCTTCGACCTTCACCAGCGAATCCTGATCCACGATCATGTGCTCGCTGAAGGTGCCCAATCCGGCCAGGGCGCGAACGCCGCCGCCCTCACCGTGAAAGCTCGGTTCGGCCACCATGGTCTGGTGACCGCGGTCGCACAGGTTCTGTTGGCCGGTGGAACACGACGGGCAGGTGCCGCAGGACGGAATGAACGATGCGGCAACGTGATCACCCACCGCCACCTTGCTGACCTGCTCACCGACCTTCTGCACCACGCCAGAACCTTCGTGGCCGCCCACCATGGGGAGGGCGGCATCGGTCATGTCGCCCAGGCGAACATGCTCGTCGGAGTGACACAGCCCGGCGAAGGCCAGCTTGACCAGCGCCTGGGTCGGCCCCAGCGTGTCGGGGATCTTGAACTCTTCGACGGTCCAAGGTTCGTTGACGCCGCGGGCCACGGCTGCTCTTGTTTTCATGCCCAGAGATTAGGGCATGCGCGTGCCTGCAAAAGGCGCGCGTTGTCACGTGTCCTGGGACTCTCCGTCCAGAGCATCGGCGGCCTGGTCCCACGCATTGTCTGCGGCTGGATTGATGGCGGGTGCGGCGGCCGCACTGGCGGCTGGCTTGTCGTCAAACATCTCTTTGAAGGAACGGAACGCTCCACCGCCGTCGCCGTCCCTGCCGCCTTTGCCGCCCATCAACGGACCCATGCCATCCATGCCGCCTTCGGCACCGATGCCCCACATCGCCTCTCGGCTGAACGGGCTGTCTTTGCGAGCCTCTTCGGCCAGACGCGCGCCGCGTGATCGATGGACGATGAACTCGCTGACGCGGCGGTACAGCCACGGTGAAGCATCACCGTTGGTCATCCGAATCTGGCAGGCGCCATCTTCTCCGGGCATTGCAGACGCTTCGATCACGCCTTCGCTCGTCATCTTCTTGGGACCCACGCCCAACATGCGCTTCGGTAAGAGGTATTCGATGCGATTGTCCGACCGTTCAATCACAATTTCTGAATCCATTGCTGCCACTTCTTTGGCAATCAAATCCAGTGCATCCGCCGCGGACATCTCAAAGATCTGTTCAACAGCCATGATCTCAGTGTGCCGAGCCGCCGCTGGGAAACGGCTCTCGGTCAGCCCTGACCGGCCAGCTTGCGGTTCTTGCGCTTGCTCTTGAGGTAATCCCGGTTGGTCCACGCAATGAAGTCGAGCGGGATCTCTTTGGGGCAGGCCTCGTGGCACTCACCATGATTGGTGCAGCTGCCGAAGAACTGCTCCATGGTCTCCACCATGGCTTCGGTGCGTTGCCAGCGTTCCGCCTGACCTTGCGGCAACAGGTTGAGATGCTGAACCTTGGCCGAGGTGAACAACTGGGCTGCGCTGTTGGGGCATGCGGCCACGCAGGCGCCACAGCCAATGCACGCGGCGCCGTCGAAGGCCGAATCGGCGGCGGCCTTGGGAACGGGAGTGAGATTGGCGTCCGGGGCCGAACCGGTGGATACTGAGATGAACCCGCCAGCGTTGATTATGGCGTCGAGCGGACTGCGGTCCACGGCCAGGTCCCGGATGATGGGGAACGACGCTGCTCGCCACGGTTCGATCACAATTTCGTCGCCGTCGCTGAACTCCCGCATGTGGAGCTGACAGGTGGCGGTGCCCTTCTGGGGTCCATGCGCCCGCCCGTTGATCATCAGGCTGCACGTTCCGCAGATGCCCTCGCGACAGTCGCTCTCAAAGATGACCGGCTCTTCACCGTTCTCGATCAAGCCTTCGTTGAGCACGTCCATCATCTCCAGGAAGGAGGCGTCGGTGCTGATCTTGTCCAGCTTGTAGGTCTCGAAGCGACCTCGGTCATTGGGGCCCTCTTGTCGCCACACTCGGAGTGTGAGGTTGAGGTCGTGACCCATTCCTGATCCCATGGTTAACTTGTGCTCTCTTGTCTCGGTATCTCGGCTGCGGACGGGTGCGAATTACTTGTACGAACGCTGGGTCAGCTTCACGTACTTGAAGTCCAGCTCTTCTTTGTGCAGGTTCTGCGGAGTGTCGTCACCGGCCCACTCCCACGCGGCCACGTACTTGAAGTTGTCGTCGTCACGTTGGGCTTCGCCTTCAGGGGTCTGGTACTCCTCACGGAAGTGACCGCCGGCTGATTCCTGACGATGCAGCGCGTCCCGGGCCTTGAGCTCAGCAAGTTCGAAGAAGTCGTTCACCCTCGCCGCCTTCTCCAGCGACTGGTTGAGCGTGTTGGCCGAACCGAGTACCCGTACGTTCTTGTGGAACTCCTCTTTGAGCGCCGGGATTTCGCTGATGGCCTTTTCCAGACCGTTCTGATTGCGGGACATGCCGATGTAGTCCCACACCAACTTGCCCAGCTCCCGGTGGTAGTAGTCCACCGACTTGGTGCCTTTGATCGACAACCACCAATCGGTCTGCTGTTGCACTTCGGTCATCGAGGTCACAAAGGCCTCATCGCGGGCGTCCATTGGTGCGTCGCCCAGTTGATCGGCCAGGTAGTTGCCAATCGTGTACGGCAGCACGAAGTAGCCGTCGGCCAAGCCCTGCATGAGTGCGGACGCACCCAGCCGGTTGGCCCCGTGATCACTGAAGTTGGCTTCGCCCAGGACAAAGAGTCCGGGAACGTTGCTCTGCAGTTCGTAGTCCACCCAGAGGCCGCCCATCGTGTAATGGGTGGCGGGATAGATACGCATGGGCTGGGAGTAGGGATCCTCGCCAGTGATGCGCTGATACATGTCAAACAGGTTGCCGTACTTGGCGGCGATGGTGTCCTTGCCGTCTCGGGCAATGGCATCGGCGAAGTCCAGGTACACGCCGTTCTGAAGGGCGCCGACGCCGCGACCTTCGTCCACCACCGTCTTGGCGTTACGGGACGCAACATCGCGGGGGACCAGGTTGCCGAACGCCGGATACTTGCGTTCCAGGTAGTAATCGCGTTCGCCTTCGGGGATGTCGCCGGCGGCCCGGGTTTCGCTGAACTGCTGCGGCACCCAGATGCGGCCGTCGTTACGGAGCGACTCTGACATCAGCGTCAGCTTCGACTGGAACTCATCGCTTGAAGGAATACACGTTGGGTGAATCTGGGTGTAACACGGGTTGGCAAACAGGGCGCCTTTGCGGTGGGCGCGCCACGCAGCGGTCACGTTGCACATCATGGCGTTGGTCGACAGGTAGTAGACGTTGCCGTAGCCACCGGTTGCCAGCACCACGGCGTGCGCGGAGTGCGAGGTGATCTCGCCCGAGATCACGTCCCGGCAGACGATGCCACGAGCAGCACCGTCGTGGACAACCAGGTCCAACATTTCGGTCCGGGTGTGCAGCTCAACCGTGCCCAATGACACCTGACGCATCAGCGCGGAGTAGGCGCCAATCAGCAGCTGCTGGCCGGTCTGGCCGCGGGCATAGAAGGTGCGGCTGACCTGCGCGCCACCGAAGGATCGGTTGTCCAAAAGGCCGCCGTAGTCGCGGGCGAAGGGAACGCCCTGCGCGGTGGCCTGGTCGATGATGTCAACGCTGACTTCGGCCAGACGGTGGACGTTGGCCTCGCGGCTGCGGTAGTCGCCGCCTTTGACCGTGTCATAGAACAGTCGGTAAACGCTGTCGCCGTCGTTCTGGTAGTTCTTGGCGCCGTTGATGCCGCCCTGCGCAGCGATGGAATGTGCCCGACGAGGACTGTCATGGAAGGTGAAGGCCTTCACCTTGTAGCCAAGCTCGGCCAGGGTTGCGGCGGCGGACGAACCGGCCAGACCCGTTCCCACGACGATGACGTCGAACTTGCGTTTGTTGGCCGGGTTGACCAGCTTCATGTCGAACTTGTGGTTGGTCCACGCGTCCGCAATGTTGGTCTCCCACCCTTTGGGGAGTCGGGAATCAAGTTGACCGATCATTTGGTTGCTCCCTCGATGACGGCAACCAGTGGTTGTTCGTCAATGACGTTCAATTGGGTAAGAAATGGAAAACTCAGGTTGCCCACCAGAATGAGCGCTGCCAGTCCGGCCGCCAGCGGCTTACGGAACAGATTGATCTTGGAACCGGTGAAGCCGAGACTCGCAAAGAGGCTCCAGGTGCCGTGGTAGATGTGAATTGCCAGGGCGATGTTGGCCGCGATGTAGATGATGGCGATTGGCAGGCTGGACAGCGACGCTTCAAGGTTGTTGTACGGCTGACCTTTGACGAAGTCGGGGTTGACCCAGCCCCAGGTCAGGTCCATCAAATGCCAGACCAGAAACAGCAGGATGATGGGGCCGGTCCAGCGCATGGTGCGGCTGGCGTAGCTGGCGGCGATGAAGTCCTGGGAGCCGGCGTAGCTCTTGTTGCCGGAGATGGTGGACCCGCCATTGGAAGACCGTGCCATCTGCGTCAACGACATGGCGGCGTAGATGTGAACGAAGAACATGGCAATCAGGCCAAAGCGCAGAATCCAGAGGAACCAACCATGCGGGATGACGGGCTCGCCGATCTCCCGCAGGACCTCCGCATAGTCCCGGAACTTTTCCTCGCCCTGATAGATCTTCAGGTTGCCGGCCATGTGGGCCAGAACAAAGCCAATCAGTCCAATCCCGCTCAGCGCCATGACCCACTTGCGCCCCACTGCGGTCTGCATGAGATTCAGTGGGTAGGGGAGTTTCTTCGGTGGTTTGCGAAGCGGTGCCGGTGATTGCTTCTGCGGGGTCAGGGTCTGGGCCACGAGGAGCTCCGTTGCTCTTTCTGTAGTGGGTATGGGGATGCGGTATCGAAGTACTGCTTCTGTTACTGGGTCTGGTTCCACGCTAGCTGCCCAAACCGACCCGGTACACCTTCAACCAGCAATGAAGATGTGGCCTTTGGCACCGCCGATGGGACCGAAAATCAGCGGGCGATACGGGTCTGGTAGCTGTTGTGGGCAACGACCTCGCCGGTTGCCTTGTGCGTGAGCGTCAAATCAAGGGTGACCGGCCCCGGCGTGTTGGGCGCAATCCAGTCCAACCGACCAATGCGCTGAACACTGTCGGCCGGAATCAGCCCGCGCCATGTCCAGGTGTGGTGCTCGTTGTCACCCCAGCCGAGTTTGGCGGTGAGGATATGGACCGGAAGGGCCTCATGGCGGTCGTTGACCACGTGCATCTCCACCGTCAACGCATGACCCGGAGCCATTCCCGTGGGTAGTCGCTCGGCGGTGACGATGACCGATGCGCAGGCATCCTTCACCGCCTGCCAGCCGGCTTTGGGCCGCCGGTTGTGATCGGCGATGGCAAAGGAGATCGCCGGTCGGCAATCGGCAAACGCGCTGAAGCAGAAGCCGCCGGTTGGGTTGTACTTCAACGTGCGCAACAGCTCGATCTGGCGCCGCAACAAGGTGGCTTGGTAGGCCTGGGTGGCTTCGACCCAAGAATCAAAGGACTCATGATCTTGGGTGGGGACGTAGGCGGCCATGGCGCGACGGTCCAAGCCCCACGCCCCTTGAAGTTCGCTCCAATGAAGATCAGGCCAGCGATGGGCCCCACAGAAGTCGGCGTCGGTTGGAACCGACTGCGCCCCGAACGCCGAGACCCACCGAACCATCAGCGGGAGGTTGCGGGCAAACGCCACCAGGTCCCGACCGCGGCCGGCCGCCCACCCAAACCACAGGTGCGTATCGGTGCTGTCGAACAGCGGGGGGCTGGGCCACATGCCGGAGCGACTGATGATTGGGCGGCTGGCGTCCAGATTCTCAATCGATGAACTGACGGCCCGGTCGAGCACCGACTTGTTCCAACTGGGGAGCTGTTGGGCGAGCGTGTTCTTTGCTGCGGACATCGCCGATGCTTTCCGGTCAGGTCGGCGGCTGGTCCCGGCAGGGTCATCGTGAGCGCACCAGGCCACCACGCTTGGATGGTGGCCAAGCCGATACACCAGGTGCTCGGCCTGGCCTTTCGCTTTGTCGCGTATCCCCCGAGCGGCCGGCCCCCGCAACGGGAAGTCCTGCCATATCAGCAAGCCCTGTCGGTCTGCTTCTTCGTACAGTTCCGGCCGGCCAATGTGGCCGTGCACGCGTAGCAGATCAAGGTTCAGTTCGATGGCGGAGGAAACATCGTCGGCAATTTTGGCTGCGGGACAGTTGGCCAACGCGCGGTCGGTGGGCCAGTAGTTGGCCCCTTTGAGAAAGAGCTGCTGACCGTTGATGGAGAACCGGTACTTGTCGAACTCGATGGAGCGGAGCCCCACTGGTCGGCGTTCATCATCGGACACCGAGCCGTCGCACAGAACCGAGACGGCCACGTTGTAAAGCGATTGTGACCCCAGTTGCCGCGGCCACCACAACCTGGGCTGGTCAACGTCGACCTGCCATTCGACCGTTGTTGCGCCCTGGGTCAGATGGTGGGTCTGCACCGTGCTCTGACAGACCTGACCGTCCGGCCCGGTCACGGTGGTTATCAGCGACACGTCGCGTGCTGATTCGCTGAGCAGCTGCGCACCGCAGCTGATGGTCGCTCGTTGGGTGGAGGTGTCCGAGCAGACCATACGCACGTTCCACAACCGGACCGGCCCGGTGTGGACCACGGTCACCGGCCCGGTTATGCCGCCGGCGGTCCAGTCGGGCCCCACGGTTTCGGCGTCGCCCCACACGCCGACGATGTCGCGCATGGGTTTGCCCGGAGCGCCGGGTGAATTGGCTGCCACCTCCGCGGCAAGAACGTGGATTGTGGAACCAGCGTCGCTGAGCGCCGTCTCAACATCGGTTGTGACTTCGAACTGATGGCGAACGAAGCTGGCTTCGGTCGGGCCCAGGTAGCGACTGTCAAACCACACATCGGCCTGGTGATGGATGCCGTCAAAGACCAGCCAGTGCCGTTGGCCAGCCTGCGGATTGAGTGACAGTCGGGTTCGATACAGGACGGGTCCGCCCTGCAGCTCAAAGGTCGGTTCGGCCTGCCAATGGCCGGGCACCGCTGCCGGTCGCCAATCCGCGGTATCGAAATCGGCGTGAATGAAGGCGCGGCGGTCGGATTCGTTTGCTTCGGCCATGACCCACGAAGTGTTGGAGATGTCGACCTCGCCGTGAAGCATGGACCTCAAACTACCGGTGCCAGATGCGCGGCCGCATCCGTAGCCTTGAACGGTGACTTCGCAGGAACGTTTCCTTGCCCGACTGTGCGCGACGGCGCACATGATGACCAGCCGCTTCGCCGATCTTCACGTGCTCGGCCGACTGGACCTGGCCGATATCGGTTCCTTTGTTGCGGGAGCAAATCATCGCAGCCTGGCCGACCTGGTGGTGGGCATGGCAGCATTCCACCGCCTTGGCGTTCAGCCCAGCATTCTCTTCAAGAAGTCGTTTCTGCCGGGTCCGCTGGCCAAAATCGCGCGCAAGGCGGGCGTGATCGTGGTCGAAGGTCGAGGTGCCACCGAGACCGCGGCCAAAGCGCTCCAATCGGGAGCCAGCATCATGGTCATGATCGAAGGCGGGTTGTACTACAACCCCAACGAGCCGGCTGAGCTTGGACCGGTGAAGGCGGGTATCGCCCGTATCGCCCGCAGTGCGGAGCGGCCCATGGTTCCCATATCGGTTGACGGAACCGAATTTGTGTGGCCCAAAGGCCGCTGGCCTCGGTGGAAGTCCCTGATTGACCGTCCGGTCATCACGGTTCGGGTTGGCGATCCAACGATGGTCGAAGGACCCGATGACGAACAGGAAGCGGTCCGCCTTGGCGAAGTCATTTCGGCGCAACTGGCGCTGCCGGCCCCCAGTTGATGGTCGGGTCGCGGGAAGTTCTGCTTCGCCGCAGGCTCTGAAACAGATCCGTCGAGGCGACGCGGCCTCACCCCTCACGGTCCGCCAACGACCCCCCGACGCCGTTCACGTTCCAACTCCAGCTCCTCGCTGGGAGGTAGGGGCGGGGCCGCAGGCTTGCTGAGCCACGCCCGAATTCTGGTGAACACTCGCTTGACGATTCTCACAAGTTTGGTCCTTCCTGAGATATCTACCTGATGACCAAATGTACCTTCAAAGCCAACCCGCCTTCCGTAGGCGAACGTAGAGACCCCCGGAAGCGACAACCATGATCGCCAATGCTGCCGGGTAGCCGAAGCTCCAATGGATCTCCGGCATGTCCTGAAAGTTCATGCCCCAGACTCCGGCGAGCAGTGTCGGGACCAGAAAGATGAGGGCCCATGCGGACATGCGTCGCATGTCGGCGTTCTGCTGGACACTGATGTGGGCAAGGTTTGCGTTCAGCACATCGGTGAGGAGCGCATCGGTCTGTTCGATCCGCCCGACAAGAAGACGCAGGTGGTCCTCAACATCACGGTAGTACCGCTGCAACTCCTCGCCGATACCGAGTTTCGAGTCATTGGCAAGCCGATCGAGCGCTGGTAGCAACGGTCCGACGTTGCGGCGTAACTCAAGCACTTGACGCTTCAGCCGGTAGATCCGCTCGGCCGGGTTCGTGCGGTCGGCGGAGAACACATCGCGTTCGATTTCATAGACGTCGAACTCGACCGCAGCCATCACTGGTTCGTACTGATCGGTGACGAAATCCACGACGCGATGAGCGGCTGCGACCGGGGTGAGAAAGCGGCGATCGTCCGGCAGAAAATCAAGTGTCGAAGGGAGTCCGGTTGCGTGGCCATGCCGCACCGAGATCAGAAAATCGCTCCCGATCAACATCAGCAGCTCGCCGAAATCGATCTGTTCGTTCACATCGTCGTACTCGGTGGTCTTGATCACGAGAGAGATCACCGGACCGAAGAGCTCAAGTTTTGGGCGTTGGTGGGCTTCGTATGCGTCCTCGATCGCCAGTTCGTGGATTGCGTAGGTGCTGCGTAGCGCATCGAGGACGGCAGCGTCGGGGTCATCGAGGTCGATGACGGCGGCGATGGGTTCGAGGTCTGAGTCGGTAGCCGGGTTCATGAGTTCCATTCAATCGGAAGCACGCGGCCCCAGCCACGCGTGAACCGGACCTGTCCCATTTCTCCCCCTCAGCCGATGTCGGTGACCCCGTGCGGCGCGCCTACATTGCTCCAATGACCATCGTCTCGCCCTCGCCGCCCGCCGACCAGCCGCAGACACTTGGAGCGCTCCGGTCCAGTGGATGGGAGTCCCGACCGGTAAAAGAGGAGATTCGCCAGAACGCCGTCACTCGCATCGCAGCAGGTGAACCGCTCTTTGAACAGATCATGGGGTACGAGGATTCGGTCATCCCCCAACTCGAGTGCGCGATTCTTGCCGGTCACGACGTCGTGTTCCTCGGTGAACGCGGCCAGGCCAAGACCCGCATGATCCGCTCGCTCACCGGATTGCTGGACGAGTGGATGCCCATCGTCGCCGGCAGCGAAATCAACGACGATCCCTACAACCCCATCTCCCGCCAGGCCAAAGACGCGGTGGCTGAGGGGGGCGACGACACCCCAATCTCATGGGTGCACAGGGACAGCCGCTTTGCGGAGAAGCTGGCGACACCGGACACCTCAATTGCTGACCTCATTGGTGAGGTGGACCCCATCAAGGTGGCCGAAGGTCGCTACCTGTCCGACGAACTCACGCTGCACTACGGCCTGGTGCCGCGAACCAATCGCGGCCTCTTCGCCATCAACGAATTGCCCGACCTCGCCGAACGCATTCAGGTTGGTCTGTTGAACGTTCTGGAGGAACGGGATGTGCAGGTACGCGGCTACAAGGTGCGACTGCCGCTGGACCTCATGCTCTTCGCTTCGGCCAACCCCGAGGACTACACCAACCGGGGCCGAATCATCACCCCGCTGAAGGACCGTTTCGGTTCCCAGATCCGCACGCACTATCCCAAAGAGATCGACATCGAACTGGACATCGTCGACCAGGAGGCCGAGCCATTCGAGGCGCCGGGCATCACCCTGGATGTACCGGACTTCATGGCCGAAATCATCGTGACCATGACGCATCTGGCTCGTCAGAGCCCCCACGTCAACCAACGGTCGGGCGTCTCGGTGCGCTTGAGTATTGCCAACTACGAGACGCTGATGGCGTCGGCGGTCCGTCGAACCCTCAAGCAGGGCGGCACGCTCGCGGTGCCGAGGGTGGTGGACCTGGACTCGCTCACCGGCTCCACCATGGGCAAGATCGAAGTGGACACGATGGATGAGGATCGCGACGCCGAGGTCATCGAACACCTTCGCAAGGCTGCGCTGTTGCAGGTGTTCAAGGAGTCCTTCGACCCAACGCAGGTCTCCGACATTATCGAAGCCTTTGAGGAAGGTGCCGTTGTCAACGCGGGCGCCGATGTACCGGACGAGGACTACGTCAAAGCGGTCAAGAAGATGCCGGCGCTGAAGAGCGCGCTCACCTCACTGGGCTTTGAGGGCGACGAACTGAAGTCGGCGCCGCTGGTGGCGTCGGCGGTCGAGTTCATTCTGGAAGGGCTTCACCTCAGCAAACGGCTCAACAAGGATGCCGCCAACGGCGGCGCAATTTACCGGGGACGGCAGTAATGAAATCGACCAACCGATTGGTCGAACTCTTCGGCCTGAATGGAAAGACGGCGGTGGTCACCGGCGGCAGTCGGGGGATCGGCTTCATGATCGCCCAGGGGCTGCTGGAAGCCGGCGCCGACCGGGTCATCATCAGCGCTCGCAAAGCCGAAGCATCGGCGGCTGCGGCCGAGAAGCTGAGCGAGTTCGGCGAAGCGCATTCGATTCCGGGCGACGTGTCAACCCCCGAAGGATGTGCGGCGCTGGGCGCCGCCATCTCCGAAATCACCGACACGGTGCACATTCTGGTGAACAACGCGGGAGCCACCTGGGGGGCGCCCATCGACGAATACCCGTCCGATGGCTGGGACAAGGTGATGAACACCAACGTTCGCGGAGTGTTTCAGCTCACGCAGGTCCTGCTTCCCCACCTTCGGGCCGCGGCCACCGAAGACGATCACGCTCGCATCATCAACATTGGTTCGGTGGACGGACTCAAGGTGCCGAGCATGGACTCCTTTGCCTACGGCGCGTCCAAGGCGGCGGTACACCACCTCACGCGCCACCTGGCCGCCAAGCTTGGTGGGGACAACATCACCGTGAACGCGATTGCACCCGGTCCCTTCGAATCCAGGATGATGGCGTTTGCGCTGGCCGATGAAGCTGGCGCGGCGGCGGTGGCCGCCAGCGTTCCCATGGGTCGCATCGGCGCTCCCGATGACATGGCTGGCGCCGCCATCTACCTGGCCTCACGGGCCGGCGCGTATCTGACCGGGACGGTGCTGCCGGTCAGCGGCGGCATCTCAAACATCAGCTGACTACCTGGAGACCTCAGTTGGTCGGTCGGCGTCGGAGGTCAGGCG
>ENA-ORXR01002755-ORXR01002755.1-marine-metagenome-genome-assembly--contig:-NODE-2755-length-16372-cov-2.999570_pt1 | contig 16372 bp, 16 predicted proteins | sample MGYA00237866_ERZ511479 | MGnify/ENA metagenome assembly ERZ511479 | reverse complement strand
CGTGATGTTCATCGCCCTGGGGGCCTTGGCCGTGCTGGGGGTGATGATCTGGCGCTGGCGGCGGATGGTGACCGCAACCTTTAGCCCCGATCTGTCTTATGCCGCAGGCGAAAACCCCAAGACGGAAAGTCTGATCTTGGCGTTGCTGTTGGCCGTGACCATCGCGCTGTCCATCAAAGTGGTGGGGGTCTTGTTGATCGCGTCTATGTTGGTGATCCCCGCCGCCGCCGCGCGTCCGTTTGCCAAAACGCCCGAAGGCATGGCCCAGATCGGGGCCGCCTTGGGGATTGCCGCCGCCGTGGGGGGGCCGTTGGCTGCGTTGCGGTTTGACACCCCCGTGGGACCCAGCATCGTGGTGGTCCTGGTGGTGATCTATGCCGCCAGCAGCGTGCGATCCTTGATACGTGGGCAGTGATATGGGCAGTGATAATTGAAGGTCTGGAAAGGGCGCGGCGGATACAAAATATCCGGCGGTGAATCGCCCTTTAAGCCGAAAAAGACCCGTTCGGCACATACGGTCATGGGCGGTCCACATAAATGCGCCCGCCACGGGGAATAAATCCCGCACCGCTGGTTTTTGCCAAGCGGTAAAATCACTATGCCGCTGTTGGGATTAAGAATGGGTTAACGCAGCGTGCGTTGGACCAATTCGGGGGCCAAGATTGAGAGCAGATTCGAGGCCAGAATTGAGACCGGAATTGAGACCGGAATTTCAGTCAATTTCATCTTGATGTTCGCCCAATCCGGGTGATGCCAAATCCAGTTTCAAATCACTTTCAGAAAACGTGATGGGGGTCACGACGGACGGGATCCCTTGCAAGGTTTGCACCAGATTTCGATGCGCAATCTGCGGATCGTTCAGCGCGTCCGCCACGGTGTTGATCGGCCCGCCCGGCACACTGTTTTCATCCATAGCATTTAGAATGTTTTCGCGGGTCCAAACCGACAGCGCATCGGTGATGTCTGCTGCCAGGATTTCGCGGTGTTTCAGACGGGCTGCGTTGTCCTTGAAACGCGGGTCGCTGATCCACCCGGGGCGGTCCACGATTTTGGCAAAGGCGTGGAACTGACGGTTGTTACCGCACGCCAGGATGATGTGGCCATCCGACACGTTAAACACTTGATAAGGCACGATATTCGGGTGTGCATTGCCCATGCGCGTGGGGCTGTTTCCGGTGGCCAGATAGTTCATATTTTGGTTGGCTTGGGCCGCCACCATGCAGTCAAACAGGGCCATATCCACCTGTTGGCCGCGCCCTGTTTTTGCCCGCTGGGCCAGGGCCGCTTGGATGCCGATCACGGCGTATAAACCGGTGAAGATATCGGCGAAAGCCACCCCCATTTTTTGGGGGCTGCCATCCGGTTCGCCGGTTAAATCCATGATGCCGGACATGCCTTGGATCATGAAATCATAGCCCGCCTTGTGGGCGTAGGGTCCGGTTTGGCCGAAGCCCGTGACGGAACAGTATACCAATGTGGGGTGGTCAGCGGCTAAGCTATTGTAATCAAGTCCGAATTTTTCCAATCCGCCGACTTTGAAGTTTTCAATTAACACGTCCGCATCTGCGATTAATGCCTTTAGCCGGGCCAGATCGCCTGGGTTTTTGAAGTCCAGGGTGATGCCCTTTTTACCCCGGTTCGCCCCGTGGAAATAGGCAGCAGATCGGTCGTCGCCTTTGTCCAAAAAGGGCGGTCCCCAGGCGCGGGTGTCGTCGCCACCCGGGCTTTCGACTTTGATCACATCTGCGCCCAAATCGGCCAATGTTTGGCCGATCCAAGGGCCCGCCAAAACCCGTGCGATTTCAATGACTTTCAGACCAGAATGCGGATGCAATGCCATGGGGGTTTTCCATTTTTCTCTGGACAAACGGGCGGTAATTCCCAAGCGATGTCAAGGAGATCAAACCGGAAAGGTCGCGGTATGTCAGAACCGATCAAATTTGCCATCAACGGGTTCGGCCGCATCGGCCGCGCCATCGCCCGCCAATGGATGGCAATGCCGGGTCCCAAGCCGTTTCAATTGGTGGCCATCAACGACATCGCGCCGCTGGAAACCTGTGCCTATCTTTTGGAGTTCGACAGCGTCTATGGACCCGCTAGTTTGCCCGTGCGCCAGATGGAAAATGCCCTGGGGTTGGGGGACGCCGTGGTGCGGTTCACCCAATCGCCCGTTTTGGACGCCGTGGACATGTCTGACGTGAACGTTTTGTTTGAATGCACGGGCAAGGCGGACACCCGTGATTTTGCCAGTGCGGGATTGCGCGCAGGGGCGGCTAAGGTATTGATATCAGGGCCTTCTTCGGTGGCTGACGTCACGATTGTGGAAGGGGCCAACGAAGCACTTTTACAGGGGCAAACCGTGGTATCGAACGCATCGTGCACCACCAATGCGCTGGCCCCTTTGATGCGGGCGTTGGACGATAATTTTGGCCTTGTTTCGGGGCATATGACGACGATCCATTGCTATACCGGAAGCCAGCCCACCATCGATGCGCCACGCGGTTCAGCGCTGGAACGCAACCGGGCTGCGGCCCTGTCGATGGTGCCCACCACCACGTCGGCGGCGCGGATGATTGACGGGCTGCTGCCCCATCTGGCGGGGCGTGTGACGGGGTGTGCGGTGCGTGTGCCCACGGCCAGTGTATCCGCCGTTGATATGACCTGTATCCTGCGCGATCACCCGGGGGTGGATGCCATCCACGCGGCGCTGGCGGCGTATGCGCCGTGCATCATCGGGCGCACGGATCGACCGTTGGTTTCTGCGGACCTTCGGGCGCGGACAGAAAGCCTGGTGGTGGCGGAACCGCAGACCACCGTGATGGCCGATGGATTGACCCGGGTGTTTGGCTGGTACGACAACGAATGGGGCTTTTCGGCGCGCATGTTTGACGTGGCCCGCCGCATGTCAGCCCAGGTATGAATCCGTCACCAACCGGGGGATTTTCTCTTTGAATTTGAAGAACCCGGCGGTGGCATAGGGCCAGCACGCATCGTCATATTCGCGTTTTACTTCAATGACTTCCAGGCCCTTGTCGCGCAGATCATTGGCCAGATCAGCGTTGGGTCCCACGGGGGCAAAGGGCATCACGATCTGATCTGCATCTGCCGCCCAATCGGCAATTTCTGGCACCTTCAGATGGGTCGCGGGGCCGAACCGTTCAGCGGCGCGTTGGGCGGTATCTTGCGCCAAACCATCCACGAATTGTGTGACCCGGTCCGCCATGGGCAGGGGGCTGCGACGGTGGGTTTGGGTGCAGATGCCGAACGCCACCACTTGGGATTCAAGGCCGCGAAACTGCGCTGTGTCCAGGTCATCATCGTGCAGCAAAAGTGCGATTTTGGCATCGCCGCCCGCCCGCCCACCGGGCCGGATCAGGGTGCGATCTGGGTGGGGTTTCCCGGGCAATGGATGGGCTTCGGGGGCCAAGCCGTGGGTCCCAGAAAAGCGCCCTTCGGTGAACTTGGTGATGTTGGACGAAGACGCTGCATATGTTTTGCCCACGGTCTGCAAGCCCCCCACCCAACGCCACGACAACGTGTTGGACGCAGGGCACCCATCCAGCAAATGGCGCATGAAAAAATCCGCCCCCAACTGCCAGGGCAAGCCTAGTGTGAAGTTCCAAATTGACGCAAACCACATGCGGGCGTGGTTGTGCAAATACCCCGTATCCACCAGCTGATTTGCCCAATAGTCAAAGCAATCAATCCCGGTGTTTCCGGTGCACGCCTCTTCCCAGGCTTGCTTTAGCTTAGCCTCGCCTTTGATGCGCGCCACTTGATCCTTCAATCCGTGCTGATAATCGCGCCAAACGCCCGGGCGCATTTCCAACCAGCCCTTCCAATAGGTGCGCCAGAACACTTCTTGGACGAATTTTTCAGACGATTTTAAGGAATGTCTGCCTAATGTCGTCTTTAGGACTTCACTTTCGCTGACCACGCGGTGGCGAATATAGGGGGATAAGGTGGACACATGGGGGTGACCGGGGACATCGAAATTGCGCTTGGCGGCATAGTCGCGCCCTGCATGGGGCACAAATTTGGCCAAGTTTTCAAGGGCTTGTGTTCGGGTGGGGTTGAACATGGGTTTCCGTTTCGACTGGGGGTACCGGGGCAGTTAAGGCAAATTGTTGCGGCTTCAACAAATGGGGTCACGATATCTTGGGGCAGGGCATGCATGATTTCCAATCGCACGCCCTTGTTCATTGGGGGGCGCGATACTAAGACTCTGTTAGCTTATAAGCGATATTGATAACTGTCAGAGCAGCAGGCGGACCCACATGAACGATCCCGTTGAAACATACATGAACCTTGTCCCCATGGTGGTGGAACAGACCAGTCGGGGCGAACGCGCCTATGACATCTTTTCCCGGCTGTTGAAGGAACGGATCATTTTCTTGAATGGCCCCGTGCACGACGGCATGGCCAGCTTGGTGGTGGCGCAGCTGTTGCACCTTGAGGCGGAAAACCCTTCCAAAGAAATCAGCATGTACATCAACAGCCCCGGTGGCGTTGTTACCAGCGGCCTGTCGATTTACGACACCATGCAGTACGTAAAGCCCAAGATTTCCACCCTGGTGATCGGCCAAGCGGCATCCATGGGATCGCTGTTGTTGACCGCCGGTGAAAAGGGCATGCGCTATTCGTTGCCCAACAGCCGTATCATGGTGCACCAGCCATCAGGCGGGTATCGCGGCACGGCCACGGATATCTTGATCCACGCCGAAGAAACACAAAGTTTGAAGAACCGGTTGAACGACATTTACGTGCGTCATACTGGGCAAAAATTCGCAGACGTTGAAGCGGCCTTGGAACGGGACAAATTCATGTCCCCCGAAGACGCAAAAGATTGGGGTTTGATCGACGAAATCGTTGAAAGCCGCGATAAAGGCGACGACAGCTAACGCTGAATTAGAAGTTGTGGTGGGGGGCAGCCTGGCCTAAGCTGTTCCCAACGACCACAAAGTGGCAAGGCAGTAACGTTCGAAGCGCACAAGCGCAGAGGTGTACCATGGCAAATAACACGAGCGGCGACGGCAAAAACACACTGTATTGCAGTTTTTGTGGTAAATCCCAGCACGAAGTCCGCAAGTTGATCGCAGGGCCCACGGTGTTCATCTGCGATGAATGCGTTGAATTGTGCATGGATATCATCCGCGAAGAAACCAAAGCAACGGGTCTGAAAGCCGCCGACGGCGTACCCACCCCGCAGGAGATCTGCGGTGTTTTGGACGACTACGTGATCGGCCAGATGGTGGCGAAACGGGTCCTGTCAGTGGCGGTACACAACCACTATAAACGGTTGAACCACGCCTCTAATTCTTCGGACATTGAATTGGCGAAATCCAACATCATGCTGATCGGTCCCACGGGCTGCGGCAAGACCTTGCTGGCCCAAACACTGGCCCGCATTTTGGATGTGCCCTTTACCATGGCAGACGCCACCACCCTGACGGAAGCAGGCTACGTGGGCGAAGACGTGGAAAACATCATCCTTAAATTGCTTCAGGCGTCTGAATACAACGTAGAACGGGCCCAACGCGGCATCGTCTACATCGACGAAGTTGATAAGATTACCCGCAAGTCGGACAACCCTTCTATCACCCGCGACGTATCGGGCGAAGGGGTTCAGCAAGCGTTGCTGAAAATCATGGAAGGCACCGTTGCCAGCGTTCCGCCCCAGGGCGGTCGTAAACACCCACAGCAAGAATTCTTGCAAGTGGACACCACGAACATTCTGTTCATTTGCGGTGGGGCGTTTGCTGGATTGGACAAGATCATCGGCCAACGCGGCAAAGGCAGCGCCATGGGCTTTGGGGCCGATGTGCGCGACGAAAGCCAGAAAACAGTTGGTGAAGCGTTCAAAGACCTTGAACCCGAAGATCTGTTGAAATTCGGTCTGATCCCGGAATTTGTGGGCCGTTTGCCTGTGCTGGCCACGTTGGAAGACCTGGACGAAGACGCGCTGGTGACGATCCTGACCAAGCCCAAGAACGCCTTGGTCAAGCAATACCAGCGACTGTTTGAGTTGGAAGACGCCCAACTAACCTTTACCGAAGACGCGCTATCGGCCATCGCCAAGCGCGCCATCGAACGAAAGACAGGGGCGCGGGGCTTGCGATCCATCTTGGAAGACATCCTGTTGGACACCATGTTTGACCTGCCTGGCTTGGACAGCGTGAACGAAGTTGTGGTCAACGAGGAGGCGGTCAATTCAGACGCGCAACCGTTAATGATCCACGGCGAAAAAGCAGCCGTAGACGCCAGCGCTTAGTCTGTGATCAACCGGGGCCTTGGTTGGCCCCCTGGACCCCCAATGTCGAATAAGCGATAAGGCCCTAACGGTTTTACGGTAAGGAACGATCACCATGGGCAAGCAATGGGCAGAAGTGGCCACTGGCACCCTGGTCTTGGTATTGGCTGCGGCTTTTGTCGTCGTGGGGCTAAGCCGCAGTGGGGCCACGCAATCCAACGGATATGATTTGGTGGCCAGCTTTCGGTCCGCAGAAGGCATTGCCGTGGGGACCGATGTGCGCTTGGCTGGCGTTAAAGTGGGGTCGGTGACCGACCTGATTTTAAACGCTGATACATTCCGCGCCGACGCCACCATATCTGTCGGGGATACGATCATCCTGCCCGACGACAGCGCGATCCTTGTGGCATCCGAAGGATTGCTGGGCGGCAATTTCGTTGAAATTCTGCCCGGCGGATCGCCGTTCAACATGGAACCTGGGGATGCGTTTACCGATACCCAAGGGGCGGTAAGTCTTATTAATTTGTTGCTAAAGTTTGTTGGGGGCGATGAATAATGCGCTGGTTTTTAGTTATTTTCATGGTGTTTGCCACCACAGCCCACGCTCAACGCGCAACAGACGCAGCCGCGGCATCCTTGCGCATTCTGGATCGCACCACGGGCCAGCTTGAAGACGTTCTGGTCCCCCGTGGTCAGGCCGTCAGAATGGGTCAGCTGACGGTGACTATGCACCAATGCAGGTATCCCCGGCGCGCCATTAATTCGGACGCTTACGCCTATCTGACCGTCAATGATGATCAGCTGGGTAAGCAGATTTTTTCAGGTTGGATGGTGGCATCAAGCCCAGGTTTGAACGCCTTGGAACATGCGCGTTACGACGTTTGGGTTCTGCGCTGCAGGACCTGATGAACAGTTGGCAGGGGCTGGCTGTTGATATCGGCATCTGTCGCCAGCGCCAGGGAAAGCTGTAACCGGTATTGTAGTTGCGGAATTTCAACGGCACCTAAACTGGCCAGATGATCTGTGATGAATTGCGTATCAAACAGCTGAAACCCCGTGTCCTGCAAGTGTTGCACCATGAACGCCAGGGCCATTTTTGATCCGTCTTTTTGGGCGGAAAACATGCTTTCGCCAAAGAACGCGCGGCCCAGTGTGATGCCAAATACGCCGCCCAGCAACGTATCGCCGTCAAACACTTCTAGCGCGTGGGCCCGCCCCAAGCGGTGCAAGGATGCATACACGCGGGTTAAGTCTTGGTTGATCCATGTTTCATCCCGGTCGGCGCAGTGGGTCACAGTTTCTGCGAAATCCCTGTTCAAAATGGCACGCACATTTCCGTGCCGCATCCGTTTGGCCAGACTTCGGGATATGTGAAATCCATCCAAGGGGATGACGCCGCGCATGCTGGGTTCGAACCAGTCGATCTCTGGCCCCTCGGCGGATCGGGCCATTGGAAATATTCCCATGGCATAACCGTACAGCATCGAATCTGGGGTCAGTTCATCTTCCATGAAGGCGCATTTGCGGTGGGCCGGGGGCGGGGATCAAACCCCGCCATATTCCCGATCAAGCCACTTTTCCAACCAGTGGATCGTGTAATCGCCACTGTGAACATCCGCTTCTTGCAGCAGCGCGTGGAACAGCGGGATGGTGGTTTCCACCCCGTCCACGATCAATTCGTTCAGCGCACGGTTCAGACGTGCCAGGGCCGCTTGGCGGTCCGGGGCATGCACGATCAATTTGCCGATCAAACTGTCGTAGTAGGGCGGGATTGAATACCCATCGTACAGCGCGCTGTCCATGCGGACGCCCAGCCCACCAGGGGCATGAAAGGCCGTGACTTTGCCTGGGCGCGGGGCAAAACCAGGAAAGGTTTCTGCGTTGATGCGCACTTCAATGGCGTGACCGTTGATCACCAGTTCGTCTTGGGTAAAGGACAGATCGTGGCCTTCGGCGACGCGGATTTGTTCACGCACCAGGTCAACACCAAAGATGGCTTCGGTCACCGGGTGTTCCACTTGGAGACGTGTGTTCATTTCGATGAAAAAGAATTCGCCTTTTTCGTACAAGAATTCAATCGTGCCTGCGCCGATGTAGTTGATACGGGCGACTGCGTCCGCGCATGTTTTCCCAATGGCCGCGCGTTCTTGGGGGGTAATGCAGGGGCCGGGGGCCTCCTCGAATACCTTTTGGTGGCGGCGTTGCAGGGAACAGTCCCGTTCGCCCAGGTGCACTGCGTTTCCTTTGCCATCGCCGAAAACTTGGATTTCGATGTGGCGCGGTGTGGTCAGGTACTTTTCGATGTAGACTTCATCGTTGCCAAACGCGGCCTTGCCTTCGGACCGGGCGGCCCCAAATGCGTTGGGCATTTCTTCGGCTGAATTGGCCACTTTCATGCCGCGCCCGCCGCCACCCGCGGTGGCTTTGATAATGACAGGATACCCGAAGTCTTTGCCGATTTTCAGGGCGGTTTCCAAGTCAGGAACGCCGCCGTCACTGCCGGGCACGCATGGCACGCCCAGGTCTTTCATGGTGTCCTTGGCGCTGATCTTGTCACCCATGACGCGGATGTGTTCTGCCGTGGGGCCGATGAAGGTGATGGCGTGATCTTCCAGGGCTTGAACGAATTCCGCGTTTTCACTCAAGAAACCATAGCCCGGGTGGATGGCGTCCGCCCCGGTGATTTCTGCGGCCGGGATGATGGCCGGGATGCGCAGATAACTGTCGCCCCCTGCTGGGGGGCCAATGCAAACCGCTTCGTCTGCCATGCGCACATGCATGGCGTCCACGTCTGCGGTGGAATGCACAGCCACGGTGGCTATACCCATTTCCTGCGCGGCACGGATGACACGCAGGGCAATCTCGCCCCGGTTGGCGACAAGAATCTTGCGTATCATCACTCCAAAATCACCAATGGCGCGCCAAATTCAACGGGGTTGCTGTCTTCCACCAAAATGCGCTTCACGGTGCCGGACCGGGGTGCCGGGATTTGGTTCATGGTTTTCATGGCTTCGATGATCAACAGCGTGTCGCCTTCGTTCACTTTGTCGCCGACGCTGATGAATGCGGGCACGCCCGGTTCGGGTTGCAGATAAACGGTGCCCACCATGGGCGATGTGACAGCGCCCGGGTGGCTGGCGGGGTCATCGCCTGTGGGGGCTGCTGCTGCGGGGCCCGCTGCGGCCACTGGTGCCGCAAGGGGTGCCGCTGCGGGCACAGCCATGGGGGCCGCGACAACATTTTGCGCTTTGCTGACCCGAACGGTCATGGTGTCATTTTCCGCGTATTCGCGGTCAACTTCGATTTCGGTCAGGTCTTGCTGGTTCAGCAGTTCTGCCATTGCGGTGATGAATGCCACATCAGAATCGTGGGGTTTTTTAGCCATGGTTTCCCTCTTTGATCAGGTGTGTCCCGATCCGCCTTTGAACCCGATATAGGCCATTGTGTACAGAAGGTGAAGCGGGTGGATGACCTTGCGTCATTCTTTCCCCACAACTTGGCGGCCCACAGCACGGGACCTGGGGTGGGCCGCAAAGCCCACCGCAATCACATCAAGGTTTGTTCATCCGGTTCGCCACCAAATCATCCACCACCGCCGGGTCCGCCAGGGTGGATGTGTCACCCAACGTTCCGTGGTCGTTTTCGGCAATCTTGCGCAAGATACGCCGCATGATTTTACCTGACCGTGTTTTGGGCAATCCTGGGGCCCATTGGATCAGATCAGGGGACGCGATGGGCCCGATTTCAGACCGCACCCAGTTGCGCAATTCCGTACGCAGCTCGTCAGTAGGGGCTTCGCCGGACATCAACGTAACGTAGCAGTAAATGCCTTGGCCCTTGATATCGTGGGGGTATCCCACCACAGCGGCTTCGGCCACTTTGGCATGGGCCACCAGGGCGCTTTCGACTTCTGCCGTGCCCATGCGGTGGCCAGATACGTTGATCACGTCGTCCACGCGGCCCGTGATCCAATAGTACCCATCTTCGTCCCGGCGGCAGCCATCCCCGGTGAAGTAGTATCCTTTGTAGTCGCTGAAGTACGCGGACACAAAGCGGTCATGGTCGCCGTAGACGGACCGCATTTGCCCAGGCCAGCTGTCGGCGATGCACAGCACGCCTTCGGCAGGGTCGCCGTCGATTTCAGTCCCGGCTTGGGGGTCCAAGATCACAGGTTTGATGCCAAAGAACGGAAGCGTACATGAACCTGGTTTGGTGGCTGTGGCGCCAGGCAGGGGGGTCATCAAGTGGCCGCCAGTTTCCGTCTGCCACCAAGTATCCACGATGGGTAACGTGCCTTTGCCCACCACTTCATTGTACCAATTCCAGGCTTCTGGGTTGATGGGTTCCCCCACAGTACCCAGAAGTTTCAAACTGGAAAGATCGTATTTTTCGACCCAGTCGTTGCCTTGGCCCATCAACGCGCGGATGGCGGTGGGGGCGGTATAGAATTGGTTCACCTTGTGCTTTTCACACACGGCCCAAAATCGCCCCACGTCTGGGTATGTGGGCACGCCTTCGAACATCACGGTTGTGGCACCATTGGCCAGCGGCCCGTACACGATGTAGCTGTGGCCCGTGACCCAGCCCACATCCGCAGTGCACCAGAACACATCACCGTCATGGTAATCAAATGTGTATTGGTGCGTCATGGCGGCGTATACGATATAGCCGCCCGTCGTGTGCAATACGCCCTTGGGTTTGCCAGTGGATCCGGACGTGTACAAAATGAACAGCGGGTCTTCGGCATTCATGGGTTCGGGCGCACACTCGGCGGATGCCTCTGCCATCATGGCGGTGTACGAATGATCGCGCCCGTCTTTCAGATTGGATCCGTTGCCCGTGCGTTCCACCACCAGGGTTGTGGTATCGCCGCAAATGGCCAGGGCTTTGTCCACGTTTGCTTTCAAAGCCACGGCTTTGCCGCTGCGGGGGCCTTCATCTGCGGTGACCACCAAGGCCGCGCCGCAATCTTCCACACGGCTGGCCAGTGCATCTGGGGAAAAGCCGCCGAACACGATGGAATGCACGGCCCCAATGCGGTTGCACGCCAACATGGCATAGGCCGCTTCAGGGATCATGGGCATGTACAATACAACCCGGTCGCCCTTTTTGACGCCCAGGGTTTTGTACACGTTCGCCAGTTTGCAAACCTGTTCGTGCAGCTCGGTGTAGGTGATGTTCTTGCTGTCGTTCGGGTTGTCGCCTTCCCAGATGATCGCGGTTTGATCGCCGCGCGTGGCCAGATGCCGATCAATACAGTTGGCTGATACGTTCAACACGCCGTCTTCATACCATTTGATAGAGACATCGGGGTGGGCAAAGCTGACGTTTTTGACCTTGGTATAGGGTGTCATCCACTCAATGCGCTTGCCGTGTTCGCCCCAGAACGCTTCGGGATCGGCGATCGATGCCTGGTACATTTCTTCGTATTTGGCTTTGTCCGCGTGGGATTTGGCGGCAAAATCGGCAGATGGTGCATACATCGTTTCAGCCATGGGTGGTTTCCCCCGTTCGTCTTTTTCAGTCATGTTTTGCAAAGAAGGGGCCGCGTGGGCCCCTTTGGTATTGGCTTTAGATCGCCAGATATTTGGACCGCAGGGCTTCGTCGTCCAGCACTTTTTGCGCTGTGTCGTCATAAACAACGGTGCCCGTGTCCAAGATAACGGCGCGGTCGGCCAGTTTAAGGGCGGCAACAGCGTTTTGTTCTACGATGACGGTCGTCATGCCCTCGTCCCGGATGCGGTTCAATGTCTTGGCGATTTCTTGCACGATCACCGGGGCCAAACCTTCGTATGGTTCGTCCAGCAGCAGAACTTTCACATCGCGGGCTAGGGCGCGGGCAATGGCCAGCATCTGTTGCTCCCCACCCGAAAGGGTTGTGCCCTCTTGTTTGCGACGTTCGCCAAGGCGGGGGAACAGATCGTACAGTTCATCAATCGACCAGCCGATGGGCGGCGCGATTTGTGCAAGCTTCAGGTTTTCTTCAACCGTTAGCCCCGGAATGATGCAGCGATCTTCGGGGACAAGCCCCAATCCCGCGCGCGATGCTTCGTGACTGGCCATATCGTGCAAGGGTTGGCCATCAAGCCAAATCTCGCCCTGGCTGACCAAGGGAACGCCAGTGCGGGCAATGGATTTCAACGTGGAGGTTTTGCCGGCCCCGTTGCGGCCCAACAGGGCGAGGATTTCACCTTCGTTGATCTCGAAGCTGACACCTTGCACGATGTAGCTTTCGCCGTAGTAGGCGTGCATATCTCGCACACTGAAATAAGCGGGTTGGGTCATGTCTGTCCCTCTTTAATTGGCCGTTTTCTGATTTCAGAAAACAACACGGAGTTTCTTCGCAAACTCCGTGCAGGAAAATGGTTCATTTTCCCACACGGGCTGTTCGTTATACTTGAGCTTCGCCCAGATACGCTTCACGCACTTTTGGGTTGCCTTTGATGTTGTCTGGCACGTCTTCCACCAAGGGGGTCCCCTGGGCCAAGACCGTAATCCGTTCCGCCAAGCTGAACACCACGTGCATGTCGTGTTCGATGATGGCGATGGTGATGTCGCGCTTTCCCTTGATTTCTTTCAAAAGATCGATGGTGTTGTTGGTGTCCGCCCGCGCCATCCCGGCGGTGGGTTCATCCAACAGCAAAAGTCGTGGTTCTTGGGCCAAGCACATGCCGATTTCCAAGCGCCGCTTGTCCCCGCGGGACATGGACGATGCCATCATCCCGCGTTTGTCCGCCATGTTCATGTCTTCAAGGACGTGTTCGGCGTGGGCCACAATGTCTTTTTGGCTGCCGACACTGCCCCAAGCGTTCATCTCAAACGACCCGTCGCGCTTGGCAAAACATGGGATCATCATGTTTTCCATCACTGTCAGATCGCCGAAAATTTCGGGCGTTTGGAACACCCGCGAAATGCCCATCTGGTTAATCTCGTACGGGGTACGCCCCAAAACGGATTGCCCGTCAAACATCACAGATCCGGTGTCCGGGATCAGTTTACCCACTAGGCAGTTCAGTAGGGTGGATTTGCCCGCTCCGTTGGGTCCGATGATGGCGTGCACAGAATTTTCCTGCACGCTAAGGTTCACGTCCCCCAGGGCTTGCAGCCCGCCAAAGCGTTTGTTGACGCCTTTTACTTCAAGGATACTCATGTCTTTTTCTCCTTATTCAGCGGGGGTTGTGTGGGCGGAAGGATCATCGGCTTTGCGCCGTTTGAACAATCGCCCAATGCGTTGGCCCAATTCCACCAACCCACCGGGCAGGAAGATGATAACGGCCATGAACAACAGACCCAACGTCAGATGCCAGCCTTTGCCGATGAACGGATAGATGATCGCCACTAAGAAATTCTCCAGCCCGTCAGGCATAAAGGCGAACCACTGGTGCAACAGATTGTCGTTGATCTTGGAGAAGATGTTTTCAAAGTACTTGATAAATCCTGCGCCCAGGACGGGCCCAATCAAAGTACCTACACCGCCCAGGATGGACATCAAAACAACTTCACCAGACGCGGTCCATTGCATCCGTTCCGGCCCCGCCAAGGGATCCATCGCGACCATCAAGCCACCGGCCAACCCAGCATACATGCCGGAAATGACGAAACACGCCAGCATGTAGGGACGGGTGTTCAGACCTGTGTAGTTCATGCGCTGTTGGTTCGATTTCACCGCTTTGAGCATCATACCAAACGGGGACCGGAAAATTCGGATCGCCACATAGAACGCCACCAGCATCAACACCGCGCTGAGATAGTAGCCCACGTTAAAGGTCCACAACCAACCGCCCACTGGGATTTGCAAGCTTGATCCCATTTCCAACCCAAACAGGGCAGGGGACGGTATGTTGCCACCTTCGGCAACGGCAAAGTCCAGAATGCGCGGATCGTTCAAGTTGGTTTGCAACCCGGTCTCACCACCTGTGATGGGGGTTAAAACCGATGCCGCCAGCGCAAACGCCATCTGTGCAAAGGCCAGTGTTAGGATCGAAAAGTAAATCCCAGACCGCCGCAGCGAGATGTATCCGATCAACACGGACAATGCGCCTGCCACCAAAGTGGAAATGATGATCGCTGGGATCACGTTGATCGTCAGCAATTTCAGCGCCCAAACCCCGGCATATGATCCCGCCCCTAGGAATGCCGCGTGACCAAAGGACAAGTACCCGGTCAAACCGAACAGGATGTTGAACCCGATGGCAAAGATGCCAAAGATCACAAACCGCTGCATCAAGTCAGGATAACCCGCGTTGAACTGTGCCAAGGCAGAACTTTCAGGGAAGGGGTTCAGCAGGATGGGGGCCAAAGCCACCAATGCTGCCACTAAGATCAAAAGAGAGGTGTCTTTTCTGTTTAAACCAAGCATCGGATCAGTCCTCCATGACGCCTTTGCGACCCATCAAGCCACGGGGGCGGGTCAACAGGATGATGATGGCGGCCAGATAGATCACAACTTGGTTGATCCCCGGCAGCACCTCTAGGATTTCGCGCATTGACGAAAAGCTTTCTAAGACCCCCAACAGCAGTCCGGCCAGCACGGCCCCCGGAAGGGAGCCCATGCCACCGACCACCACCACCACGAAGGAGATGACCAAGAAGTCCATGCCCATGTGATAGTTCGGGGCGACGATCGGGTTGTACATAACCCCCGCGATCCCCGCGATGGCCGCCGCAAGTCCGAACATCAGCGTAAAGCGTTTGTCGACGTCGATGCCCAGCAAACCCACGGTTTCGCGGTCGGCCATGCCAGCCCGGATCACCATGCCGAACGTGGTGAATTGCAAGAATGCAAACACGGCTGTGATGACGATGGCTGCGAACATAAAGTAAATCAGGCGCCAGTAAGGATACCGGATCGCGCCGTCTTCAAAGCCGATGAACACGCCCAAATCCAGCGCACCCACCAGGGCCTCTGGCTCGGGGGCTTGGATCGACATGGCGCCGAAGTTGGCCTTGATGATTTCTTGCAAAACAATCGCCAATCCGAACGTCACCAAAATTTGGTCTGCGTGGGGGCGTTTGTAGAAGTGTTTGATAAGCCCGCGTTCCATGATGACACCGACAAGGATCATCAGCGGGATGGCAAACACCATGGAAATCGGCACTGACCAGTCCAAAATGGATTGACCCATGGCCTCACCGAACCAGTGATCAATGTACAATGTTTCCTTGGGGCCGCCAAAAGTGAAGCCGCCCACGGCCTTGGTTTCTGCCCCTTCGGCCACGAACCCAAGTTTCAGGATTTTGTTCAACCCCACAGTCACAAACGCGCCCAACATGAACAGCGCCCCGTGGGCAAAGTTAACAACACCCAGCGTGCCGAAGATCAGGGTCAACCCCAACGCGATCAGGGCATAGGCACTGCCTTTGTCCAAACCGTTGATGGTTTGCGCGACGGTGGTTTGAACCCCGAAAATGGACGACATCGCCACGAAGAACAGCACAATAGCGCCCATCGCAATGCCGAGGTTCATGATCGAACTCTTAGACGAATCCATGCGGACAATCCTTTGAAAATCTTTGGGGGAACGGCGGGCAGGCCCGGTTCAAACCCCTGTCGGAAAAGGGCGGGCCAGGATTGGTCCGCCCCCTTTGTTGGTTGGCTTATGCGCCTGGGTTACAAGAGCCCAGTTCACCGCCAAAGATCTTCGCATCATACGTGACCTGACCGGCTGGTGTAACGTCCACAACTTCAAGCAAGTCGAACGCGGACTCAGGGTTTTCTTTACCCTGCACCACCAGAACGTCTTTGAAGCACTGGTGATCTTCGCCACGGTACAGTGTTGGGCCGCTGCCCAGACCGTCGAATTCGAAGTCTTCCAACGCTTCTACAACCGCACATGGGTTGAACGACCCGGCACGTTGTACGGCATCTGCGTACAGCAGTGTCTGACAGTACGTTGTGTGGGCTGCCTGGCTGGGTGGGAAACCGTATTTTGCACCGAACGATTGTACGAATGCGTTGGTCCCGGCGTAACGTGCGCCTGCCAAGTTTTCCAAAGACCAGTGCCAGTTTGTGGAACCGTAAATTCCGGCCACGTTTTTGCCAGCACCCTGCGCCATCAAGCGCGAATACAAGGGCACAACGATCTGGAAGTCTTTGCCGTTGGCTTGCGCAGCGCGCAGACC
>ENA-ORXR01002751-ORXR01002751.1-marine-metagenome-genome-assembly--contig:-NODE-2751-length-16383-cov-26.675948_pt1 | contig 16383 bp, 2 predicted proteins | sample MGYA00237866_ERZ511479 | MGnify/ENA metagenome assembly ERZ511479 | reverse complement strand
AGAACCACCACCGAGTAAACCTACTTTTAATTCCATTTTTTATAATGTTTAGTGTAGGATGGTAAGATAAGAAGATGCTGGGAGTTTTGATGAGTAAATATGCAGGCTTTTGAAATTTATCACGGTTTGGGTAAACACAATAAAAAAACCAGCTTGAGTTGGTGACTTAAGCTGGTTTTGGTTTTTTATTTAGCAAGTTGCAAACTTGTTTTATTTATGTGGCGCAAGTGGTTAATTGCGCTAGCAGAGGAATAGCTAAGCCTATGGGGATTTTTGAGAAGCTGTATAGAATTTTTTAAATCCATAAGACAATCCTAAACCTGCACCTCCGTAACCAATTGCTTTATTAATCCCTGTTCCGTAAACATTAAAAGCTGCACCAGGTATTTTTGGAAAGATACTACCTCCTCTACCACTAGGGCCTGCATAGTATTTAGGAGATAATAATGAACCCCTGCCAGTTGTAAATGTTATATCTCCTGATTTAGACATTAACTGACCTCCATTATAAGTTTTTCCAGTTGAAGTTATATGACCCCCTTTTTTTGCGCGGTTATAGATAGTCCTTTTATAAAGTACGCTATGTGTTTTAGCACCATGAGCCATACCAGACCTAAGAACATCATCACCTACAAATCTAAATGCACGGTTAAAAGCTATTTTATTTGATATCGCATTTATACCAAACTTTGCCAGTTGTCTAAAACCAATAGCAGTACCGCCACTCAAAATATCGAAAATAATAGTAGAACCACCCAAAGCTCCAGATGCCATTCGATTATCTCCATTAAAAACTGTTGTTAATATAGGAGCTTCATAAGTTACTTGACTATCACCCTCGCCAACTGTGACTTGTTTAAGTATAGGACTTGCATTACCATAGGCATCCACATGAATTAACTGATAAGTATCAAACCCAGACCCCCAAGACCCATTTGTATATTGTGTATAATCATTTAGTTTTACAAAATCAGAGTAAGGCTGCTGTGTTAAACTTAAGTTGTCATAAGGAGAGGAAGTTCTGGGATTACCCATTAGACTAAAATTGTTCTCTGCAATACTTCTTGCTTCATTATTATTTACTGCTTGTAACCCATGTAAATCAATGTTAGCTACTGGACTATTATCTGCATAATTATACGTACTTAAATGAGCAAATTCATCAGAAATAGGATCCACTCCAGTAAACCTGCCAATAGCAGCATCATAAAACCTAAACCCATAGGCCATCCAATCCAATCCAAATTCTTCATTTATTTCTTTGCCATTGTACTTGTATTGGTTTTCGTTGCCTATGGTTGCTAATTCAGTTTGGTTCATCTGCATACCAAATGGGTAGTGGTGGTTTTCTTGTATAATATCGTTACTACCTACTATATCATCGTTGTAAGTATCCGTAAAAACTATACGGTTGTTTCCTAAATGGTCTTTAATGTAGTATTGGTATTGGTAAGTGCCATCTGCATTAAATTTAAGCATGCCATCTGGGTGGTAGTAAGCATCTAATTTGCCGTTTCTGTATTCAATACTACCTACATAATCTTTAATGGCATTAAATTCTGCTGGGCCTGCGGCTAAACTGGTAGATTTTCTCAACTTTCTACCGCTGCCAGTATAATCAAAGTAGGTGTAATCTTCATCGCCATTTGTAAGTATATCATTATACCGGGTAATTCTATCGGGTAGGTTAAAGTAGGTGTATCTCATACTTAAGCCTTTGCCGGTATCTTTAATTATGTTACCATTATTATCGTAAGTATAGCTGTTTAAGCCATTGGCATTAATACTTTTAAAACCTTTGGTTCTGTCAGCAGCATCTTGAGTTGAGCTTAATTGACCATTGGCATAATTAAAGGTAATCCTATCAATCTGTCCGCTTATTCCGTTGCGGTAAATATTGCCAATATCGCCAATCAGGTTTTCGTAATCTATCTGAACAGAGAACAAGCCATCTAAATTAGTTGTAGTTGTGCCGGGGGTATAACCTGTTATATTACCTGCTGCATCCTGTTGGGTATAGCGGGCAAATCGCAATCTTTTTAAATCATCGTATTCGTAATTGTAGCTTTGTAAGTCACCACAAAGTGTGCTCCATTCAATTCTGCCAATGTTAAGGCTGTTGCCATTATTATCATAAGTAATGCGTTGGGCAAATAAATCCTGGCTTTCATTTAAACCACAACAACTGTTTTTTTGTACTAATCCAGTTCTATTATCAGGTGGTGTAAATTTGTAGAATGGTGCATTGCTTTGGGTTATTACAACTGTATATAAAACATATTGTGGTAAGTTAGGGCTATCTTGCCATTCAACTTCTACATCATCATATATAAAACCTGCATTATCTAAATCTTGTTTTAAACTTGTAATGAAAGTTTCGGCTGAGTTTTGGTTTGGGCAAAAGCCTGAATTAGATAATTGAAAATCTTCTTCAACTCCATTTTGTAATTTGGTAAGTGTAAAACCTGCACAATTGTCATTTTCAAAGCTGATTACTAAATCGCAATATGTTTGAGTAGCACAGTTGAAATTGCCATAATCATCCATATCGTTAATGTCGGTTAATCTCCCTAAGCCATCATATACATAATCTATTTCTTGCAAAAAATCTGCACCTGTACTGTGTAAAGATCGCTTAACCATTTGGTCATTTTCATTATAATCTAATTTGCTAACCAATTGCCCTAAACTTGAGTTAGTGTTACTAAAGTATACTTCTACAGGTCTGTTGCCATTGTCGTGCTTGGTAGTCCATACAAATGTTTTTGCTTGGTTATTGGCATCGTAATGGGTTAAGGTGCTTCTCCATACTTCGCCGGCATCGTTGTATTCAAGTATTTCTACATCTTTACTACTGCCATCATTTAAGTGATGCTCAGATAAAATTTTTGTCGGCACACCTAACTCAGCATCGTAATTTGCTAAAGGATAGGTTTTGCTTAAGGTGGTTTTACTAATGGTATTAGAGGCATCTAAAATACTTTCAACCTCAGTTGCCATGTAGTTGGTGCCGGTATGGTAAGTTACTGAATAATGCTCGCTTTGCGGTTTAATTTCGTTGATTTTATACAGTTTAGTTATTTCGTCTCCTGCAATTACCGGCGAATTATCTGCCGTATAAACTGCACCGGTTCCGTTTTTAATTACTCTGCCAAAATCATCATAGACACTTACTTTTTTATTGCCTTTGGCATCAATTTCTAACACTAAACGAAATTCATAATCGTAATAATATTTTGTTGTGCCGCCGTTGGGTACGATTTTGCTTGCCATTAAACCCCATTTGTTATAAGTATATTCATAAGGCGCACCATCAGGCGGATATATTTTGCTTAATCTTCCTTTGTTATCATATTCGTAGCCTGTATCAACATAAACTGTGTTACCATTTTCATTCATAATTTGACGGCTTAAAACACTTCTACCCAAAAAGTCGGTAAATGCAATGCTTATGTTTCCATCAATATCAGTTACTGTTTGTTTAAACAAACTGTGGTTGTTGTAAGTTTTAGTACCTATTGTAATAGTGCCATCAATTGTATTGTCGTTACAGCTGTAATCTGTTTCAACCTTATTTTCAATTTCACTTGATTGTACTTCATCAATTCTGCTTAATAATGAGGTTTCATAAACCATGGTACTGATACCATTACCAACCGTAAAACTTTCTTTTACTTTACCCAATCGATTGTATTGATTAGTTTGCGCAATTAAATCATTATTGTTTGGCGTGTAATTTTTCTTAATGGCGCTCACATCTCTGCCTAATTCATCCTTTAGTAATTCGTCGGTTTGGCTGGTTAAATGTGCTACTGTTTCTGTAGCTCCATTTTCGAAAGTAGTCGTGGTAATTACCTTGTTTGTGTTGTATGGCATACCATCAGTGTTTAACATATTTTTAATTTCATAAGTGAAATTTTGTGTTATTCTGCCTGTTGTTGGTATTTGATCGGCAATAAAATCCATTGCTGCAATGCCACCAATTACTTTTGATTTGCGTAAAAAACCATCGTAAGCTGTGTATGCAACTATGCCTTCGGGTGAGGTTTCACTTTCCACCATTCTTGTATTATAATAAGTATAGGTGGTTTCCTGATCATTTGCACTATTACTACTATCCTGTTTTTTGGTAGAGGTTAACAAGCCGTCTTGATAAGTATTGACAACAGGGTCGGGATTAAACTTAGTGTAATCTATTGTCCAATCTTTATAAGTAGATGTCCAACCACTATCATCTAAAGCATCTTGTCTGGCCAAATAGGTAGTTGTTGGCATACCAGTATTTGAATCCCAAGCTGTGTTATTGCTTGCTACTTTCCATTTGTTGCCAAAAAACTTAAAGGTTGTTTTGGGTACAATGTTGTTATTGTCTACCATATAATTCGTTTTTGCGGCCTCCATCATGCGGTAAGTTCCATCAGTATTTATCCATTGCTGTTGCTCAATTGGCATGCCTACTAAATAATTTTCCATAAATAATGTGGCAGTTTCATTTAGTGGATCGTTGGGGTCGTGGTAAGTATCAGTTGCTTCGTATTTTGAACTGATGGGAAAATAAGTTACTTGTGCTGATTTTACGTTTTTGGTGCAATCGTCTCCATTGGTAGCATCGCATTCGGTATAAGTTTCTGATCGAGTAGGTACAATTACTTTTTTATTGATTTCGTTATAAACTATATTTTTTTCTTCGTATTGATATTTAGTAACAGTAGTTACGCCATCTCTGGTGGCATGTAATTCATCCATATAAACTCTGCTTGAAAGTAGAGTGGAAGGTAAATAGCGAAGTATGTTATTGTGACCACCCATTGCTTCTCCCTGTGCTCCTAATACAAGGGGGGCAATTGCCGTTGAATGGTCGCTGCCACAAGGACCATCACTGTTTAAAAGTGCCTGAACATTTGCATTAAACCCACCAGAAAGTCTGTATGAAAAAACATCACCAAAAGTAATATTAGAGCCAAATGGATAACTGGAAAAATCATAGTTAATACTGTAGTATTTGTTTTGTGAAACATTATCTACCGCATAAACAAAATCTGATTCAGTAACTGGTGCATCCGTTAATTGGTTGCTTTCTTTAAAAGTTCGTTCTTTAACTTTTGTACCTTGTAATAATATATCGTTTCTATTATTTGCATTGCTAAGGTCAACATTATCTGGTACACCAAAAAATTTGTAGGTATTGGTGGCAAAACCTAATTCGGCTTGTGTTTTTATATTGTAATCAGCAACTGAAAATCCATTATCTTTGACTATTGTTTTTATAGTTTGATAACCAACATATTGTGCATTATTATTAATTAAAGGGCTAATACTATTACTGCTGATTCTTCCTCTTGCTTTAATTGTATTCCCTTCTAAGCAAACTGCATTAGAGGGAGGGAAAAAACCATCTTTTACCCAAAACCGGTGAAATTTGCCGTTATCTGCATTACTATCATAAAAATGTTCAATGTAGGTTGGGGTTATTAATAGTTTACCTGAAGATGTGCCGGCATCATTTAAGTAACTAAATGAAACTTCGGTATTTGGGGTATTCCTATCATTGTTATCAATTTCTACACTTGCTAATCTTAATCCACCAACCATCGGTTTATATAAATCAACATCACTTGAACAAACAACTTTTTCTAATATTTTAAAAGAAACTTTTGCATTGGATTTAAATACAATTTTATTGATTGAATTTAATGAATGAAGTGAGCTCGCAGGAACTTCATATATTCCCGATTGATTATAAGTTAAAGTATGTTGATTGATGAAAACTCCTTCATTATTATTTCCAACATCAATATTGAGGTATTCTAAAAAATATATTTCAGTATTAATTGGAGAGTTATTACAAATTGCTCCTTCAATGGCTACTTCGAGTTTATAATCGCTATAATCTAAGATAAACACTTCAAAGTCTATTTGTTCAGCCCTATGTTCCATCATTTCTGCTAAAAATTCATTGGCTTGAATCGGAAATTCTGCCTTCAATCCAATATCCATCTTTGAACAAATTGCATCAGAAGAATTGCCGGAATAATATACCATTTCACAATTTTTTGGTGCATTACCTTCATAAAGTTTATCACTTGGATAGTTGTTTACAATATGCGGCTCATATTGGTACTTTGTTACTGCGCCTGTTGGTATAGTAATGTTTTTCAATACTCCAACTTGCATTTCAGGATAACTTGCTTGCCTTTGGGCTACATTATTACAATCGTTCAAAAAATTCCGGTTGCTTGTACTATTTGGATTTGGATTTTCAAACCACTTAAGCATACCACCAGCAACTTCATAAGGCAATAAAGGAATTAAGGTTTGATTATAAATTCCGTTATAAAACCCCCAGTAATCTTGGCTGTAACTTAGTCTTCTGGGTAGTTTGTAGTCACCATCTCCAAAACCTTGTAAGTAGTAGTCAAAATTTGTAGTTAAATAACTGGTATTATTGCCTAAATCTTCCACTGAATAGCTCTTTAATATTAAGCGTTTACGATCATTAGAGACATAATTTTGAGACAAAGTCGGACCACCTGTTGATGAACCTTGAAAATAATCGTAACTAAACGTAATATCCATTACTTTGCTGGTTCTTCCATTATATTTATTAGTCAACTCTAAACCAATTAATGCTTTGGCTTCATTGCCGGTTGGATTAGCCATATCCAGCAATTCATAAGCACTACAATTATCCGCTTCTACAGCGTTGCATACATCAGTAATTTCATTTGGGAATGTATGATGTTCAACATCTTGCCTGGAGGAACTGTCATAAATAAAATTTACATCCTGATATTTGCTGGTGATGGCTTTTGGTCTTAAAGTATTTACGTAATGGTATAATACACTTGCCCGCTCATCATACATAATGTGTTGATAAGGTAATAGCTCTGAATTAGAAGTTTGATTTAACTCAGTAATGTCTTCCTTCGAAAAATAATGATCACAAGCATCATTCATTTTATCATCAGAATCATCGTTCAACCGGTTATTTTCATCTAATAATTTAGGATCGTTTTTCATATACAATACTTCACTACCGAGATTTAAATAACTGTAGGCTTCTAACTCGTATTCAAAGTTTATTGCATTTACTTGGTTTCTAATAGTTTTACTTTCAATTCTATCTAAAAACCAAACATTGGTAACCGGTGTATTAAATGGTCGCTCGCCATGTACCGTACCATCGGCATACACTAAAGTCCGTTCTTCTAATAATAAATTGTTTTGAATTGAGTTGTAGCCTCCCAAATAATAAGTTTCGCCAGTTGGAGTATGAATTGTAAATGTTAATTGATGATTGGCTTGGTCAAAAGTATATTCAATTAAAACATTGCTATGCGATAACATTTTAATAGTTGGTGTGCTTAAACCACTTTCGTGGCTAAAAATGAATGATCCTGAATAGGCTCCAACCTGAAAAGTAAAAATATCAGGCTTTGCATCGGCTACTTCTTTATTGGCAGATAAAAGATCTCCGTTATTAATGTCGCCATCTAAATCTGGTTGAATGGGTTGAGATAACCAACCTTGAACATCGGTAATTACATCATCAACGGAGAATGGATTATCCGGTTCTACATCGTTGGTAAATTTAATAATGTCATTTCTTGTATAACCTTCATCTGGTATATTTTTTACCTGACGTTTGATATAGCCTATTCCGCCCAAATTCCAGCCTAAACCAACTCTGCTTGCCAGTTGACTTACTTGAACGCCGCCTCCACTTATGTAATTTAAACTTAAACCAACACTTAAGGCATCATTTCTTACGCCTAACAATGGGAGGCTTTTAGTCATGGTTCCGTTTGAACCTACTTGTTCGGTTGAAAATTCGGTTGATTCCTCTGTTTCTTCTAACTTTTGCGAAAAAACACTATAGCAAGTTAAGAACATTATTATTGATATTAATTTTATATATTTCATTTCTATTATTTTTTTGATTTGTTAAATGTTCTAATAAGAATACTTTCTCCACCAGTTATCCTTTGCACTACCACCTTCAATTGCAGCGCGGGAAATGTATCGTTTCCATAAAAACCAGGAGAAACTGTGATTTTCATTTGCCCCATACCATTTCTTGTTGCCGTCATTTTTGAACTTCCCGATTACATTGCGTGTAGACCATAGTTCTCGGAATGCTGCATCATATAGCCGTTTATTTTCATTTTTGTAATAATGTTTAAATGCTTTGCTATCAAATATCTTTTTTACACCTTGTAAAAACTTATGCTTGTTAGGATTGTTAACTAATCGATTATTAATCCCTTTAATGGCAGATTTAAAGCCAATTCCACCTAAATTTAATAAAGCGGATATACCAGTATTACCTAAAGCACTTAGATAGTTTTTATTTTTTAGGCACTTATAACCACAATCTGCTTCACCATTATCACCTCCTTTTGAAAAATATGCTTGATTAGTTAATGCTGCATTTGATAAATTTTGGACTAAATTTACCCCCACATTTATTCCAAATTGTGCCCAAGTACCTAACTCGGAAATTCCTTCAAATGCACCGCTAGTTACCGCAGCAGCTGCAACATTTATTCCAACATATAGAATACCAAGTGTTATTTGAGTACCCAAACTTTTATTGGAATCGCTAAATAATTTAACGGCGTTAATAGCAGATCTAACACCTACATAAATTAAATAAATTGTTAAGAGAGGTTCATCTCCATCCGGATCAACAAAAATAACCGGATTATTATTCATACTATTATATGGTGTGCGGTTTACAAAATCCTCTGCTTTAGGATCGGCTTGCCACCAACGACCAATGGTTGGGTCTAAGGTTCTATACTTTGTAAAATATACATCCAACTCTAACTCACGTACCAAATCCATACCGCCATATTGTAATGGAAACTCTGGTGTGGATGCTCCAAGAAAATCACCTTCCATTTCCATACCGTAAGGGTAGTAATGGTTTTCTTGTAACATATCTTCTTTAAAAACAGTACCGTTTAAATTGTTATCGGTAAAGGTTACTCGACTGCTGCCTTTGTAGTCTCTAATACTGTATTCAAAAACAGGCTTTAATTGTCCGTTATGTTCAACTAAGCGTATTCTACCTTCTTCGTGATTGATGCCCATTAGTTCGCCATCAAAATATTCAATTTCACCTATGTAATCTTTATTGATTGTGGTGTTTGTTGTGTTGTCAATATATTGGCGTTGAGCTAAAGCTCCTGTACCGGTATAGTGCATTTGTATATAGCGGTTGGCACTTTTGTTTATGGTTTCCGGTAAGTTTAAATAGTTGTGATTGGCTGTTATGCCTTTACCTGAATCAGTGAATAAATTACCATTTAAATCATAGATATAGTTACTTGAACTGTTTTTAAAGCCTTTTGCTGTACTTCCATATTCAGTAATAGACTGTAACTGTCCAGAATAGACGTTATTGACATCATAATTGTAAACTAATGCATCAATTTGTCCATAGGTGTTACTACTTAATAAACCTTTTCTGTATAATGCAGTTATATTACCTATATTGTCATATTGGTATTGCGTTGAATATCTACCGGTTTGTGGATTGGCACTAGTGGGCCAAAAATCTCCATCGCCGTTTGGTGCATCTGCATAACTATTTCTGTAAGCATAATTCGCAAAACGTAAACGGTTTAAATCGTCGTAACGGTAATTGTACGAGTGAAACTGCCCACCTGCAACCTGCCACTCGTTAAATACCATTTGATTGCCATCATATTCAATTCTTTCGGCAAATAGATCGTAGCTTTCGGTTGTACCACAACAATTGCTTTTGTTAAAACGGTTAATACTTGGTTTATCAATTCCATTTCCTGCAGTTTCAATTTTTGTAAAAGATGCATTGGTTTGTAAAATCGCAATTGTTACTAATACACTTTGGTCATGACTATTTGTTTTTGTATAAATTTCAACATCATCATAAATAATCCCTTCATTTTGTAAATCATTTTTAAAGTTAATAATAAAGGCATCAATATCAGTTTGGCTTAAACCAAATGAGTTGTTTTGTAAAGGCATTTCTATTTCCAAGCCATCTTTGAAACGGGTTAGTTTATTAATGTGTGGATTATTATAAGATACAAAGCTTACGGTTTCTGTACACAATTTTACGGAAACACTATTTGCTTCGGTTTGTGCTTCTATGTCGTTAATGTGTGTAAGCCTACCTAAGTTATCATAGGTGTAATCAATAGTTTGCAAATAGCTTGCATCACCATTTGAGTGGAGCTTTCTTTTTTCTAACTGATCAAATTTGTTGTATACTAATTCATTTAAACGTTGCCCATTAAAACTTACACCCGTTTCACGTTGGTTTTCATCATAATGATATATCCAATTATTTGTTAGCTTGTTATTCAACAAACTGTTGTTTCCGTGAACGTGCGTTTGTGTTAATTGCTGCCCGGCATCATTAAAAGTAAAGGTTCTTACATCTGTTCCGTTTAAATGATTGGGTTGAGTAATGTTTTTTTGTCTTCCTAAATCATCATTTAAAAAAGTGGTGCTTAGTATTTGATTGGTTTTTTGGTCAAACTCTTTCTCTTCTAAAACCCAATCTTTAACTCCATCAAAAACCGTTTCTTGCAAAACTTGTGTTGGTTGTAATGCATTTGTACCAATACCAAAATAGATAGTGTTGGTTGGTAAAGTGCCATTGTATAAACCTGATTTTGTTCTCCTTTCAAACTCATCATATACATAAACAAAGTTGTTTCCTTTAGCATCTGTTACCGCTACTTGCCTGCCCAATTCATCATACCTAAATAAAGTAGTGCCTTGAGCAGGAATTGTTTTACTATTTAGCAAACCCTTTGCATCATAAGTATATAAATAGCTATCTCCCATGGGTGGCTTACATTCTGTTAAGTTGCCAAATTGGTCAAAATCATAAGTAGTTATTAATTCACTTCCATCACTAAATTCAACTGCTTTTACTTGCCGGTTTAAATGATCTTGATAGGTGACGGTTTCTTTGCCATCTACATCAACAACGGTTTTCTTTACCAAACTTTTAACTTGATAGGTTCGGTTGTTCAAAAGCAATGCTTGCGTATTTACATCTATTGATGTTGTAGATGTACCAACTGGTGTTACCACTTCTTTAACTCTACTTAAAGGCGAGTTGCTGTATACATAAGTAGATGTTACGCCTAGCGCATTAGTTTCTGTATTTACTCTTCCTGCAGTATCGTAACTAATTGTTTTTTGAGCAACATTCGGGTTGCCTTGTTCTACATTATAACCATCTGAAATTTCAATTATCATCCGGTTTAAACCATCTTTAAATATTCTGGTATGCTCATTTTTAATTGAGTTGTCGTTAGGGAAGGAAGTAATTTTTGTGTACAGATTGGTTTTTCCAATTCCAGGGGCATCAACGTTTAGTGTTACGTTAAAATCAATTCGAATATCACCATTGTTTTTCGTTTTAGCTTTCACTCTGCCTAATTCATCATATTCAATGGTACTTTCAATGCCGTTATAGTCTTGGGTTCTATCTGGCAAATTATCACCATCATCATCAAAAAATTGAGTTACTCTACTGCCAATAGTTTGATGTGTTATAAAGTTATTACTGTCAATGGTTACTTCAACCGGTGTTTGGTCGTACTTTGCTGCATTGGTTACTTCGTGTTGGTCATTAGCTCCAAATTTAGCAGTATAGGTTTTTAAAGGAACTCCGTCATCATTAAAGTTAGCAAAGCGGTTTTTAATATTTAAGTTTCCACGTTGATAAACTTTTACAATTTCAGGTACTAAAACCTGCGTACCTTGCGTATTGGTATGGATTTTAAAATCGGTTCTATTGCCTTCATAAACTTGTGTTGTGCCAAAGTCTAAATCATATTTTTTAGATTCAACTTTTGCTGTGACTATGTTTCTGGCAATCATCAAGTCAATAGCAGCTTGGGCGTTGGCTGATAGTTCTGCTGAATTTTGAAAATCTATGGGGTATAAATATTCCTCTTGAGACGAGTTGGCAGTTGTACCATTAGTTTTGTTTTCAACTTTGCTTATTAAAGAAGGGTTGGTGTTATGATAAGTATATTTTTGTTCTACCGAGATACCATCTTGTGTTGTGGTAACTGAATTTAGCTGGGGATAGCCTGTTTTAATGGTGTAAGGAATTACTATATTTCTTCTAAGGTCGGTTTCTGTTTGAGAATATTTACTGTAAAATAGATCCCATTGATTACCTACCAAATTTGCTCCATCTTCAATTATCTGATAATCGTATTCTGTTTTGGCAACCTCTTGAAAATTACTATCGAAAACAACTGTTTCAAGTGGTGTACCCCATTTTAAATAATTTGATGAATTTTCCAATATGTCTTTATGTGGCCTGGCAAAGCTTGAACGTTCTGAAACAACATGGCTATTTACAAATTCATATTTATTAGTAAAGCTACTTTGCGGCACATTGTATTGGTGTAAGGTAAATCCATCAATGCCTTGTTGTTTTACTTTAACATATTCATACAATACAGGTTGGCTAATGTTATAAGGATCAAATCTGGAAGATCGTTGAGCATATAAATAACCTTCACCATATGAATAAATTAATGAAGCAAATATTGAATTTGGATATAGGTTGTAAGCCATTTTGCCAGTAGTTCCTGCAAAAGCTCCGGTTTGCTCATCTGTAATTGAAGAAAAATTATACTCATAATTATAGATCAAATCATCATTTAGATTATCTCCATCTTCAATTATTTTTTGTTTTAGCCTTAAACCACCATATTTAATTTTATCTGTTGATCTTTTTTGGAGGATTTTTACTGTGGCGAAACCACATCCATTTACACTTGCTCTATATGTTGTATTGGGTTGTAAAGAAGAAAGCGTTTCATTATGTTCTGTAAATCTTCCTTCAAAAGTAAATGCATCTACATTTTCAATTACTTGACCACTTGCATTTAGTTTTTGAATATTAATTCTCAATTTCTCATTATCATAAACACATATTCCACCTTCTATTTCCAAAGGAATGCAATCGCATCCCTTCCCTAAATCAACTATTAGCACACATTTATCATATGCCGAAGCAGTAGTAAATTCACCAATCCCATTAAAAGTCCTTTCCAGGTTGTATGGGTCTGATTCATTAATAGTTTCATTTAATTGCACGTTTTCTATTAGGTCATCTACTGCAATACCCGTTTCAACTGCAACTTCATTTGGCTCATAATTATATTGTGTGCTTCCACCGGTTGGTAAAATAATTTTGGTTAAAATACCGTATTGCATCTCAGGAAATGAAGGTGTCCGATCAGCAAATACTCCACATCTTTTATTGCCCCAATTATCAAAAGCTGATGAGATTAAAGTTCTTTGATAGTCTTGTCCATTGAATAAGTTTGAATAATCTTTAGCAAAAGATAACCTTCTTGGCATTTTAACACCGGCATATCCATAATCATCTAAGTAATATTCAAAACTATGATTTAATGACATAGTACTGCTGGCATTACAACTAATTTTATTAAACGCATCTAAAAAATAATGGGTTTTATCTAAAATAATATCACTTGATTCAAAATTGGTATCATCCCAGCCTTTATTGTTTGAAGTATGTTCTAAATATTGCAATTCATAATTTTCTGTACAAGCACCATTAACTTGTACTTCAATTTCATCTAATAGATAAGGACCACCTATTTGGGGTGTAGGAGCTTCCATACCATACAAATCATGGCTGTCAATCCATGCTCCAAAGCCATTTCCATGATCGTTTCGGATTGTGTTTGTGTGGAAAAATATGGTTTTATTATCGGTCGTTATAGAATTAAGAATATAGTCATTAATATCAGAAATAGTCAATTTTTGGATTGTCTCTAAATCATAAGGCTCTTTAGGACAATCATTACTTAAAGCATTAACATTTTGAGGTTGACCTTTTCTCCAAGCTGTTTCACCACCTAAATCTCCATTTCTATACCGCTGCTGTTTATAATCAAAAGTGATTTCCTTTCTTGCATTTGGAGTGACAATTTTAAAACAATGCCACGCAGTTGTTACCGGATAAATTTGTGTGGCAGCAAAATCATCCATCATATTTTCACCAAAACTTCTAACCCTGTCAATATAGTCTGTACTTATTGCAGTACCATTTACATTTTCTGTTTTTCTTCCAAAATGATATTCAATACCGTTTTCATCGGTTACTATCCATTTTTTAAACATGTAATAATTAAAATCAACTTCAATTTTAATTGGCAAATTTGCCGGTATAGTTTTAATTTTTGCTGTTCCATCTGCATTTGTGTCACTTGAAAAATAAAAACTGATTGCTCTACCTGGTAAATTGATTGTGTAGGCATCAGACTCCGTATCTATCATACTTCTGCAAGCCAATCGCCTTTTATCGTGCGAACCTTCAGTTGCATCACTTTCTGAATAATAGCTTACAGCAGTATAATCATCCCCATTGGTATCTGTAAACTGTGGGTGTGGATCTTCATACCAACCTCCATATTGAAAGGATTGATCATCGTATTCGGAATACTGGGTATGCCCCTCATCGGGTGCATTTCTAACATTTCGTATTATTGAAACCGGTCCACTTAAATTCCAACCCAAACCTACCCAACTGGCATATTCTCCAACTCTAATACCTGTGCTGGCATAATTTAAGCTAATGGGTATTTCAACTCCATCAACACCAATACTGGTTACTGGCAGGGTGTTTTGGGCAGTACCCGTTGCCAAATCTTCTGATGAGGCGGCTGCTTTTAACGCAGAGCTTGAGTTAGCCGTTTGCGGTGACACGCCCTGAATGCTATTTAATTTTTGGCTAAACACATTGCTCACAATTAGGCATAGCAACACCGTTTGAGCCAATTTTATAACTCGTTTCATTTTATTATTAATATTATTTGATTCTGATTTTACACTACGGCATAGCTTTCCTCTTTTAAAGGAAATTACCTTTTAAGCCTGGTTAATTTTTTATAAAAGCAGAAAATGATTAAAGAAAATGGGCGCCTCTGTTTTTAGTATTATTTCAAAATGGGTGGTTATTCTTTGATAAGCTTAGTAGTTTCAACTGGCTGATTGCCTATCTTTAAACTAAGCAAATAAACCCCTTTTGATAAATCCTGACTAAGGTCTATTTGATGTGAATTTTTACCTGATACAGAGGAGACCTGCTGCTCATAAAATACCTTGCCCGTTAAATCTGAAATTTGTAAAAAGGCTGCAGCATCTGTTTCACTTTCAAAATTAACAAGCAAACCGTCAGAAAATGGGTTAGGATAAATTGACAAATTAGCGTCAGCTAAAGTGCTGCTTAATTTGCAACTCGGGTCACCAATAAGTACATTTAAAATAGTTTCACAGCCATAGTGGTTTGTAATAATTACTGAATAGTTACCTGTTCTCACAGCAGTTATTTTATTATCAGCATTGTCTGTAGGGTTTAGTATATTACCATTTGGATCCGTCGTCTTCGTCACTTGGCCAAAGGCATTATACTCAAACCGCTTAATCCCGCCTTCAGCATTCGTTTGCTTGGTGAGGTTGCCCGCCTTGTCATACTCAAAATATGTATTTCTTTTGGCACCTGCGTCAGTATGATTTCCGCCAGTATCGTATTGGCGAACTAAATTTCCAGCGCCATCATAATAGGAAATTGTATCGCGATACTTACGATAATTAGCATCAGACGTATCAGAATAACTACCCTGATAACTTATCGTCCGATAACGCTGACCAGCGCCATCATTATAGAACAACGTTCGGCTTTCCTCAGCTCCATGGCCATAAGCTCGAATATCCCATGCAATCTCACCATTGGCGTGATACCCGATATAATTCCGCGTTCCGTTTGCGTCATAAACGCTGGAAAGGCGTCCTTGGTGATCATAACGATATTGTTCGCTCACATAGGTTCCATTGCGCGCGGTCCAGACGCTGGATGTTGTTGAACTATCCGATGTCGTGACTTTTCCTGTCCATTTATGCTGACTGAAGAGTCGGCCTTCTTTGTCATAATCATTTTGAACCAGATAACCTTCAGCATCGACGGTCATCTTAACAAGACCGCTAGCTGTGTAGAATGTCCGGTTGATACGGGCATTTGCGCTATTCGCATTTGCCCAAGTATTCATTTGAGCTTCCGTCGGAAGGCTTGTGGTTGTTCGCTCAACCGCGAATTGTGTGGTCTTAGTAACACGCCCGGAGCTGTCATATTTAAGATGTGTGACCGAACCGGCAGCGTCAATTGAGTAAACGAGCTGATTTCGGGCGCTGTAGACAGCCCAGCTCGTGCGATTTGAGCCCTTTGATCCGAGTGCCGCAACAGCCGCTTTAACTGTGCCATAATTGTAATTGCTCTGCGCAGACAGCGTCGCGTAATGCTGAACTGTCACACGTGGGACATATGCC
>ENA-ORXR01002750-ORXR01002750.1-marine-metagenome-genome-assembly--contig:-NODE-2750-length-16384-cov-14.940884_pt1 | contig 16384 bp, 9 predicted proteins | sample MGYA00237866_ERZ511479 | MGnify/ENA metagenome assembly ERZ511479 | reverse complement strand
CGCCGCCGTCATTGCCGCCTTTGTCAAGCGCCTCGGGCGGCTGGCGCTCGGCGCGGGCCGGCGGCTGTGGTTGGCGAGCGGGGGGTCACGGAGACCCCCCGCCGACACGACGCGACTCGTCGTGACGCTGCACGGGGAGCGGTGGTGAGCGCGGCGTAGCCCGCCGCGGGCGGCGCGGTGGTTGTCGTGAGGCCGTGGCGCGAGGCCTGCGGTCGGGGCCACGGTCACGGGGGGTGGGGTGGCAGTGGGCGCCTTGGTGCGGCCGCCCTTGCAGTGTCCGACCGTGGGGGCGTGCCGGTTCTGGCTGCACGGCGCTGTTCGTGACTGTCGAGTCGGTGCCCCAGCGGCCGGCCCGCGCCCGCCGGTGGGGTGCTGTCGCGCGGTGGTTGCCGGTTCCACGGCTGGCCGTGTTGGCTTGCGTCTGCGTGTGCGGCGCGGGGCGCTACCGGCGGGTGGGGTTGTGTGGGCCCTTGGGATGGGTGGCCACCGTCATCCCGCGTTCTTCCCCTGCCTCGGACCGTCTACGGCGGCGGTGCCATGGCCGCCCGCAAGCTTTTGCTACAGACTTAGAAGCAGAATACGAGATACATCATGTTACTGGGGTCGCCCCGCCACTGGTGGTGTTCCCCCGGACAAGCAGATTGCAGACCCGCCCTGCTTCCATCACTTGTACACAACCTTGATGCGGTAGGTCTTGGGCACGACGCGAACATCGTGGCCCGTGATGGCGAGCGGTGTGATCTTGACCTTGACGACCTTGCCCGCCGTCCAGTAGCCCCACGGGCGGCGGGCCTTGGTGTGCGCCACCATGCGGGTGAGGAACCACGGCGCCGCGGGCGCAATGTGGCGCCTTTTTCCAGGCACCGCAAACGCCACGCCGTCGACGCGGACGTTGCCCCAGACGTTCGCCTCAATAGTGAAGCTCTCCAAGCCCAGGCCGAGGGCGACCACGTTGATCTGGTTGGGACGGAGGCGCCGCTTGCGCCGCCCGTCCAAGTCGGTCACGTACGCGGCGTTGATGCCGAGCCGCCCCGCGCCCGTGGTGGGGAACCACGTGGTCCGCAGCGGCGGTGGCGTTTGGCCACCGGCGAACGGGGCAGGCACCAGCTCCCCGCCCTGGTAGAGGGACTTGCCGTTGGCGCGGTGGCTGACCGTGCACGGCTCCTGGCGGCACGGGCCGGGGCGGTTGACTGACGCGACGCAGCGGTTGGGGAAGCGCGTGCGCGTGCCGGGGCGGAAGGTCGGGGTGTGTGCGGGCTCAACGACGCCCCCGCCGGTGATGCGCACGTACGAGCAGTCGTAGTAGTCACCCAGGCTCGACAAGACCGGGCGGCGCTTGGGCTTGTTGTCTCGCACCCCGCCGTACCACGCAAAGCTCAACACGTAGTCCCCATCCGGATAGATGGACGGGATGGTCAACCAATCTTGGTAGGCGTGGCCGACCGGCTTGTCGAGCGCATCGTCAATGCAGAACCGCTTGCGGTGGGCGCCACCCTTACAGGCAAAGCGACCGGCCGACCAGCAGCCCCACCGGAAGGCCATTTGCTCGTGCACCTTGGCGTCCATCATGCTGCCGACGGGAACGAGCGCCCAGCGCACAAATCCACCCTCGTGGTTATTGCGCGTCCACCGCACGCGCACCGTCTGGCCACGGCGGTACGTGGCGGCAGGCTGTGAGGACGAGCTGCCAACGCCGTGACGCTTCAGCATAATGTTGGGGCATGGGCCGGGGCAGTTGCGCGCCGTCGGGCCAGGGCCACGGCTGACCCGGCAGTCGGTGGTGAAGGACATGGACTCTGGCTGGGTCAGAGACGAGTGAGCGGTCGCCACGCCAGAGAGGGCAGCGACGGTCGCGGCTGCGAGGAGCGCGGCGACGGCCGCGAAGGCGAAGGAACTAGTACGGCGCCCCATGGTTCGCGTGGAGGATGCCCACAGAGAGTTGGCAGGGACACGACGAGCGCCTCTGGTTGGGAGCCGACAGGCCAGGGGTAGACGCTGTTGTTGCTTCCTTAGAGGGTGAAGCGGTTGCTTTCCGTCACCCGGCTGCCGTAGCACCGCCTTTGTACGTCTTCCGACCAGCGCCGTGGTCGGGATGGCACGGCAAGACCGCCCCGCAGGGGCGACGGAACGGCGAGCAGTCCAGGGCCTCGCCGACGGCCCCGTGCTCGCCCTGGCACCACAAGAGCCCGCCCGACACAGCCGCCGCCACTCGCACGGCCGCAGGGCACCCAGGCCAACCCTGACGGGAAGAAAGCAGCCGCTTGCCACCCGACACCCTGCACGGCGCCATCTGTGCCTCGGGGATCCGGCATCCCCGTCAACTTGCATCACGCGGTGGCAACGAGTGCTCGTCCCGGTCGCTGTGCGCGGCGTGGCGGGCGCGCCGGTAGCGGCCACGGGGCGCGGCGAGGGCGCCGCGGCGAGGGCGCCGCGCCCCAAGTCCCACACGTGACTTGAGAACAGCTCCGTGGCGGCTGCGGGTGCCAACACACAGGCCGGCGGCGCGTCGGGTGACAGCCCGTCGGCTGCCCGTTTGAGCCGCCAACCGTTGGGCAGCCGCATGCCCGAAATGCTCCTACATCGTGAACCACGTGCGGACGGCCACGTGAGGAAGGGTTGGCGGTAACGGTCGGTCGGGCAACCCTGCCATGCTTTGCGCTGCTAGCATTGCGTTTGACAGGCAACTGGCAGAAAGCAGAGAAGGGGGATCGTCACGAGTCACGGGCCAGTGCGAGACGGGAAAAAATGGGCGGCCTTAATGGGACACAGATGCGGCGGCGGAGGCGGGACAGCTCGATCCGGCTGGTGCGCCGGTCGTCGGCCGTCGTTTTATCTACGTGGGGGCGGCCGACGGAAAGCGCGGGGCGGCGGCATCAAAAATTGTTTCGTCAGCACTCGCCAGCACAGTTGCGGGGAACAGGCGACCGGGTGCGGGGCGCCACGTCATCCCCGCCCGCCGATTGACGACCTCGGGCAGGTGCGCGCGGCCGGCGGGGTGCTCATCAAGCGCTCGATCATGGATGCTCTGTCCCAGCACATCCAAGCACATGGATGGAACGGTGACAATTTTGCAGCCGAGGAACTTGGCCGCTCTGGTCCAGATGGTCACAATTGGTTCATTTCGTAACTCTTTTCAAAGCTGCCGAGAAGATTTTGAAGCGGGTCATTGCCTAAAATCACAAGTCAGATACGTCGAGCATCGCACTCGGTCGCATTTACGAGTGTCCAGGGGTGGTCTGTAACCCCCCTGCGCTCTTTGAGCCCGAAATCACAGTCGAAACCACGCGTGTGCATGGTACATGGGCCTTGCACTCGGGCCACGTGCCATATGTCTTCCGCAATGTAATCTGCTCATTCAAGCAAACTCTTGCAACAAAGTGGCCCCCCCAAGATCCTGCCATTGCAGTGGTTTTGTCGTCGCCGGCGACGCGGCCCGTCTCGATGCAACAGCTTCCGTACTGTACCGTTCTACGTACCACTGTTCTATCATCTCTCCCTATCCCCCGCACGCCACGTCCGAGTCATCTTGAGTAGACGGCATCACTACATCACCATCACCGCCTGCATTTTGTGTTTTGTTCTCCTTTGTTCCTTTCCGCGGTCGCTCCACGATGGGCAAGTCCCTCCGGTCCAAGGTCAAAAAGACCTACCGCGGCCTCCGGCGGCAGGTGCTCGAGCCGGCCGCGTCGTCCAAGACGCTCGCACTGGCGGCGCCGCTCTACTCTGCGGCCGGCCTTCCGCTGCCCGACCCCACCACGTCCGGCCTCGGCGCCGGCTCAGGTGGCAACCGCGCGGCGTGGACGCACGGCGGCTTTGTGCCGGTCACGTCGTTTGTGCCGACGCCCCCGAGCGTGCGTCTCAACCGCGTGCACGGGCCGCTGGCCGAGGCGGACGTGGCGCTGGCGGCGGAGCGAAAGGAGACACCTCCGCGGCAGGATTTTGTTGGGGAGCGGGAGGAGCCGGCGGTGGTGGCCAAGGACCTACCCCTCAAGTTGCCAATGCTCTTTGAGGGCGCCGTGGGTGGGCCGGCGGGCGCGCCCCCGCTCGGCACCCTGTCCATGACGGGCGTGGCGGCCGCCGAGGCCTCGGCTGGGGCAGCGGCGCGGGACGCGGGCGACAACCAGGAACCGGGGGACGTGGCCATGGCGGGCGCGGGTGTGTCGCTGTCGGGCGTGCGCGGCAACCGGAGGAGAGACCCCAGCCGCCCACGGGCTGGGGGGGTGAAAAAGGGCTCCAAATCCGCGAAGAGCCGTCACTCGCGCAACAAGGCGGCCAAGCGGCACCGCGTCAAGTAGGAAACGTCGTGGGCGGGTGTGCAGCGGGGTGGCGGCAGAGCGGCGGTTGGTTAGCATCGGTGGACGGACGGTGGCCGACGGTGCCGCTTATTGTTCTGTTTACATTGCTCTTGTCGTGCTTTTACGAATTCCCCCTATTGAGCCGCGTTGTTCTCTCATCTTGCTGGGTTCTCTTGAGCAGCCTCTCGTCTGCTTGGACGCGTCTCGTGGAGGGTGGTCTTTTGGCGGTTGTCTCCATTCGTGCATCATTTTGCCAAGAGGAGATTGTACGCGAGAACGAAGCGGGAAAAAGCAGAGGTCCGCCAATGCGGGGCTGCAGCTCAAACTGGGCCTGTTGCGGGAAAGCATAAGGGACGTGCCCCAGGGAGGCAGGATGCACAACAAAAAAGCAGGAGAACAAGACAAAAAAACAAGAACCACAACTTCCAGAACCCTACGACGCATCGTCCGACTCATCGTCGCTTGACGGTGGTGGAGACGCCGACGCGTAGCCATTGCCGGGGACGGACCCACGGCGGCGGTTTCCCTCGGATGTCGCCAACGCGTCCCCACTGGCCGACCCTCGCGGTAGGTCCGCGGCCAGTGGCACGGATGCTGCCGGACCGCCCGACACAGCATCCACCGGCGCCGCGTCTGGTGACGCGGCCGTGTCGCGCTTGCGCTTACTGCTCGGCCCCCCACCACCGGAAAGGCGCCGCTTGGGCGGCGTCGCCGCCCCTGGGCGCGCGTTCACATCCATAGGTGTGCCATCCAAATCAGCACCGTGGCCTGACGCAGCGGCGACAGCTGCTGCTGCAGGGGTTCCCGGTGCGCGGCGGAAGACACGGGGCACGAAGCCAACGCACTTGTCCACATTTGGAAGCCCCTGAAGCAGCTCCTGCACGATCACGTGCGCAAAGCCGAAGTACTCGGGCCCCGACACGTTGACCCGCTGGCGCCGCCGCGGCTCGGGCATCCGCTCCCGGATGCCGACCATGACTTGGCCCCACGCGGCAGATGGGCTCTCGCCGAGGAAAGTGAACGCATCCGCGTCGTCCGAGCAGGACACACGAAACTTGGGCGCCACATCACCATCGTCCACCACCTCACACACGTAGTTGCATTGCGTGTCGGGGTTCACCAGAGACAGGTAACACCGAAGGGAGCGGTACCCAATTGGGTACAGAGTCCTCTCGGTGTGGAAGCCAGGCCGCTTGTACTCAATGACACCTAGGTTTTCCACCGTGAGGACACCGAGCTGCAGCGGCATCCGCGGGCTGCCGTCGCCGTTGCGCTGTACGCGATGAAGTAGCGATTGCCTGGGCTCGTTGAGCGCACGCGGGGCCTTGCCGAGCAACGCCCCGTTGCCGTGAAGCCCACGACTGCCGATGGAGGGGGCATGGCGGGGAGCGGATTTGTCGGGACGCACAGTCGGTGGTGCCGACGCGTGCGACACAGACGCTGCTGCGTGCCGTGAGCGAGCCTCGGCGACGCTTCTTTGCTGCGGCGGCTGCTGCTGATGCTGCTGTTGCTGCCGCACCTGCTGCAAGTACTCCCCGTCCTGTTGCTGCTGCAACAGCTGCTGCTGCTGCGCCTCCCGGCTCCACTTGTCCATCTGCCGAACTGGGGCCAACGAGTGCGAGGAAGACGGCCCTGCATGTCGCGAGCGAGCCTCGGCGATGCTCCGTTGTTCCTGCTGCTCCTGCAAATGGTGTAGCTGCTGCTGCTGCTGCTCTCGAGTCGCCTTGTCCATTCCCAGAGGCACCCGCCGCTCAATCGCACCCCCGGGCTCCCCCTCCTGCGCAAGAGCCGACGGCCCCAGCAGCGGGCGGGGAAGCTGGCGCGTCAAAGGTCGTGGCTGTTGCGAATCACGATGCAGCTGCTGACGACCTTGCTCTGATTGCAAGTGGTCGTGCTGCTGCTGCTGCTGCTGTTGATATTGTCGCTGCTGTTGCTCCAAACGAGCGCCTCGCGCACCGCGAGACGGCTGCATAGCAGCCTGTTGCGCCGTCAATGAGTCGTGGAAAGACGTACCGGCCGATCCCCGCCCGAAGTGGCCGTCAAAGGGGGGACCGGGCCCTGCCTGGGAGCCTGGCGGCGGCTGACTAAAGGCTCCGTCAGGTGGGTGCGCTCGGTACTGCGCGCCATCATGACCATGGTGCGGCGGCGGTAGGGGCGCCTGCATCAGCGACTGCTGCTGCTGTTGTGCATTGAACTGCTCCTGCTGCTCCTGCTGCTCCTGATCTTGACGATGTCGCTGCCGCTGCCGTGCACGAGGCTGCGGTTGCCCTGAAAGGGGCACGTCACCGCCACCATGCGGCGTTGACGGGTCGACAACCCCGTCGATGGGACTAATGAGATTGCCATGCAAGTCCACGACAGACACGTACCCGCTGGTCGGAGCGTCAAACGCGTACTGCCGCTTGTCCCAGTCCGGCAGCACCACTGGGTAATAGTTGTTCGCCGGCGTGCGCTTGTACGCCTTGAGGGTCTCCAGCAGGCGAGGCGTCAGCAGATTGAAGTCAAAAACCTCGAAGCACGCGACAGGGACTGCCAGAGGCGGGCGTGGGGGAAGGCGCTCTTGCCTTGGCGGCGGCCCCTGGTCGTGGGCCTGTACGTCACCCAACACCACAGGGGCCGGCGCACCTGACTTCCGGACCGTCGCCGTCCGCCGGGTGCGCTCCCCGGTGTGAGCGGCGACGCCATGCAGGTCTCGAGGGAACGCCGGCGCCGCCACGCGTGCCGTACGCACAGCGCCTGCGTGGGAGATGCCGGCGCCAGTGCCGTGCGGCGCCATGGACTTGCGCTTGAGCTTGCGCGAGGCCCGGCGTAGCGCGGCAGCATCCGCCTCAGCCACGTCGGCAACCGGCGCTTGGGGGGGAGCGGGAGGGGCTTCAACGGCCAACACCTTGGCCGGAATCGAACGGCGCTGGGCAGATGCCCGGGTCGGTGGAGGTGGCGGAGGGCGGTCCGGAATAAGCAGCACCTGGTTCAGCGCCTGTACACGAGAGAAGATAGCGCGCTCTCGCGGGAAAAAGTTGAGAATGTCCCCCTCCTTGAGGTCCGCCGCAGTCGATGGGGGCGTGGGCATCGAGAACGGCAACGCTGGGTCAGCCTCCGCAGGCGTATTGGCGTAGTAGGCCAACGCAGAAGTGATGGCCCGGGCCCGCAGTGGTGCGATGCGCATCAGTTCCGTGATGTCAAACCCGTGGCGGGCCACTCCTCGCAACAAGAGCGCGTCATGGCCGGCTACGTCTTCGACCCACCAAGTCGGCATACCATCGCTGGACAAAGCGGCAGAGCAGCGGCGGAGGCGGGCCGAGCCATCGGGCCGCACAAGCGAGGCAATCACCTTGTGCCGCAGCACGTACAGCTCGTGGCTGCGCTCACGCAGCCGTCGCGCCGTCGGCAGTACCACGCGGGCGTCCTCCAGCTCTTGCGCCGAGAACTCGCCGAAGTCGCTCTTATACGGGTAGTCGGCGATGAGTGACGCGTGAGTGATGGCCCAGTCCTCAATGTCCACCACCTGAAGGCACATACGCACAAAGCGCTGCGTGTAGGCCGCCAATGAGTCGGGCCCTTTTCGCCCGAGGCCCGTCAGACGCTGCAGCTCCACATACGACGGTGTGCCAGCGTCGTCCAGCGGGACGCCCCCCACAATGGAAAAGAACTTGGCAAAGTCGGTGCGCTCCTTCTTCGACCACACCATATTTGCTTCCGCCATGCGCTGCTCCCGCCGAGACCGCGCCGCCTCCTTCTCCGCCTCTTTCGCTTGTTTGCGCTCCTCCTTAGCAGCCCGCACTTGCTCAGCAGCCACTTCAGCCCACAACTTGCGCGCCTCCTTCTTGCGGCGGCGCATGTAGGCCCGCACCAACTTCTTAACACGTACGTTCAGCACGTTGACAGAGGGCCAGGTCCGGCTCTGTAGCTCATCAATCGACAGGTTGTCCGCAGCTGAGACGGGCGCCCCGGCAAGTGACAAAACAACACCGTTGCCACCCATGGCGGGCCGCTCCACCTCCATCTTGGCCCCAGGGAGAGGGGGAGTCTTCGGATCGGGCGTCGCCGCCATGGCCGCCTTCCCCGAGTCCGGCTCCCCGGCGCTAGCAACGGCAGGTTTGATGTCACCCGACAACGGCGATGGCCGCATAACAGCCGCCGCAGCCTCACCCGCCACACTCACCGCCGCCGTCGTCGACGCAGTCGCTGCAGTCGATGCAGCCGCTGAAGGGTCCTTGTCCTCGGGCGCGGCGGTCTCGACAACCGCATTGGTGGGGTCCGCCGCGTTGGCGTGCAGCGGATCTTGTGTCTCGTCCATCACCTGTCGCTCAGTAGCATCGTCGCCGTCCTCCACCAGCACATCCGAAACGGGCTCACTCCTGCCCAAAAAGACCAACTCGGGGTCGAGGCGCAACAGGCGGTGGCACCCGTACCCATGCTTGACGGTCCCACGCAGGAGGTCCCGGTCGAAGCGGTCCTCCCACCAGGGCCCGATCAGCTGCGAGCCGCTGGCTCCGATGGTTGGCACCGGCTGGTCGTCTTTCAGGCTCCCTTCATGGTACAGCTCGTACAGCTCCCGCAGCATCTGCAGCCGGTCCAACATCGTCCCACAGTTGCGCTCCAGGTACTGCAGGTAGTCGGGCGACTCCAGGACCGGCTCCTGTTCCAGAGGTTCCGGGTCGGTCTCGACCACCTGTCCGAGCAGGTTGCCATACATGTCCGCCTCCCCACGCGGTGGGGCCAGCGTGTGTACCGCAGTCGACGGCAGCGGTGGAGCGGTATGAGCCCCACCTGCCGACATGGCCGGCGTCTTAACTACCGCTCCTGCATCGGCGCCAGGGTCCTGCTTAGCAGGCGTCGCCGCCGGGGTGACGCCCTCCATTGCACCGTCCAAAGCAGCGCTGGCGACCGGCCCTAGCGAATCCGGAGCGGCCGCAACAGCCGCTTCTGGGGACAGCACCTCCCGGTGCGGAGCCACCACCTCATTCAAGAAGGGGCACCGCTGCTGCAGGTCCGCCAAGACGGTCTCCCCACTCTGGGCCACCTTGATCACAGCCCGAAGGATGATTCGCACGTAGCGCGCCGTGTCGTCCACGCTCCGACGGCGGGAGATGCAGGCCACCTGGCGGATGGCCGCCCAGCGGCCCCAACCAAATGTCATGATAGCACGCTGTAATCGGTGACGCTCACTCTTGGTCAGTAGCCGACGGCCGGCCGGCGCTCCGTCGGGCGAAGGCGGCTCCGCAAAGTCGGCTGCTGTCGGCGCAAACGCCTCATCCTCCGACGGCAGCTCCTCCATTTCAGATGCACTCGATTCCTCCTGGCCAGGAGCGTACCGCTGGGTCGGCCGACGCCGGCGAGGCAGCGGGTCCAGACTCTCTCCACTCTTGCCGTGGATCTGCGGCATGATCTTCTTCCAAAAGTCAGGGTCGTCGAGCCGGATGGCCTCCTCCCCAGCAGGGACGGCCTCGGCTGCAAATGATGCCTTGGAGAAGGCGGAGGGCGCTTGCGTGCCCGTGTTCTCGACGATGCGCTGCGTCCGCCGCTCCAGGATGAGGTCGATGTCCTCGTTGGTGAAGGCATCGGCTGCCGAGTCGTCCTCGTTAAAGACATCGTAGGCACCCTTTTTGAGCAGCGCGTCGACGTCGTTGCGAGACAGGTCAGTAAAAGTGTTGCCGGTCTTGCCGGCCCCCGAGCTGCCAGTGCTGCGGAGGCCACCAAGGTCCCCAATGGCGTCACCCTTGCCCATATCCTGAAGCACCGCCTGATCAAGGCCAAGCTTCTTGGACGCCCGGTCAAACATATCTTGCTCGTAGGTCGCCCGTGTGATGAGGCGAAACACCTTCACGTCCTTCTGCTGGCCAATGCGGTGGCACCGCGCCTGCGCCTGCACGTCGTTTTGCGGGTTCCAATCTGAGTCGTAGATGATGACCGTGTCCGCAATAGTCAGGTTGATGCCCTGCCCGCCCGCCCGCGTGCACAGCAGGAAGACAAACTTCTCCGACTCGGGCTTGGAGAACCGGTCGATGGCCTGCTGCCGCTCATTACCACGTACCCGCCCGTCAATGCGCTCGTAGCCCCACCGGTGGGCAATCAGGTAGTCCTCTAAAATGTCCAGTACCCGCACCATCTGCGAGAAGATGAGCACCCGGTGGCCAGCGGCCTTGAGGCGCGGCAACATCTTGTCGACGAACACCAGCTTGCCCGACGCGTCGACCAGCACCTGCGCCATGAGGTCCTCAGCAGAGGCTGGGGCCGCCACCACCTTGTCCGCTGAGTCATCAGCCGCAGTCGCCTTGGCCTCTTTGCCCTTTTTGTCCGCCTTGACGGCCGCCTCAAGTTCGATGGGCTCGACGCCCTGAATGAGGAAAGGATGGTTGCAGCACTTGCGCAGTTCCATGACAATGTTGCGCAGGTTGCCGATGTTGGCCGGCCGTGCGCCCATGTCAAGGAATGAGAAGTTCTTCTCCAACAGAGCCCGGTACCACTTCTTCTGCACACGCGTCAGCTCGACCATTACAATCGTCTCCTCTTTGGGAGGGATGCTCTTCTCCACATCCTCCTTCTTTCGACGCAGCAGGTATGGCCGCAAAACCTCCTTGACGGCATTGACCGCGGCGACGTTCATGTTGCCAAAGCGGCTCGCAAAATCGTCCTCAGATGCAAACGCGTCCGGGTCGACAAAGTTGAGCAGCGCCCACACCTCGAGCAGGTTGTTTTGTAACGGCGTGCCCGTCAGCAGCACCCGATGGTCGCTGCTGAAGGACTTGAGCTCGTCGACCAGGCGGGACGACCGGTTCTTGAGTCGATGAGCCTCGTCGACGACAATAGCATTCCACTTGATGCGCCGCAGACGGGACGCCTCCTGCAGCACCGTCTCGTAAGTGGTGATGAGCACCTGCCACTTGTACGGGGGGCCCTGCGAGGGCACCTGTCCGGGCACCACCCACTCGTGCTGGTGAATGACGTTACGGCTCTCTGAGTTGCCGTGGTAAACAATCGCGTTGAGCTCCGTCCAGGTATCAATCTCCCGCGCCCAATGGCCGAGCGTCGACAGCGGGGCGAGCACCAAAAACGGACCGCGGATGTTCTGCTCTTCGAACAGGAAGTGCAGCAGCGAAACGGACTGAATGGTCTTGCCGAGCCCCATCTCGTCCGCTAGGATACAGCCGCGCCGCTGGAACCAGCACGAGACCAGCCAGTTGTGGCCTTCAACCTGGTAGGGCCGCAGGACGCCGCCATTCTTGAACGACGGCTGCTCTCGCGGCACAAACGCGTCACGTGACGGCCGCGGTAGCGGCTGCAAATCGGACGCGCTCAGACGCTTGTTGCGCTGCTGGAACTCAGATACTTTGGCGTCATCTTGCACATCCTCCGCGGACTCCCACGTGGACTCGCCATAGGAGAGCGCCGCCCACTTGATGAGATACTTGCGCTTGCCGGCGCGGGTGCTCTTCTCGGCCAGGATCCGGTCGACCGTGATGAAACCTTCCGGGATGAGCTCGTCGTCCACGTCTGCCTCGTCCCGCCGCATAGCCGCGGTCGCCTCTTTGCGGAGGAAGCGCTGGAGCCGGGACTTGCCTTGCGACTGCGCGAGAATGATGGCCTCCACGACCCATTCGCAGTGGATGTAGGAGAGACCCTTCCATTTGACCAGGTACTCGCTGACCACATCCTCACCAGCGGCTTCGGCTTCGGCCAGTGCCATACTCACGCCCGCTTTGCCGCTGGCCGCCAGGCGCGAGCTCGTGGCCTTCATCGCCGACGGCGCTGTTACGTTTGCCGCCCCTGCCACCGCAGGCTCCTTGCTTGGCATGTCGGCGTCCACCACCTTAGAATTTCCATCTGCGAGAGCGGCAGGGCCCGCCACAGCCATGTCGCCAGCGATGGTCGTGGCCTCACCGTCCGCGGCGGCACCGGCGGCATTGTTCTCAGCAGCGGCACCCGAAGCAGTCTCCCCAGCCACGACGGCGGCAGCAGTCGGTTGCGCGATGCGCCGGGCCAAAATCTTTTCCATCACCGGCACGGGCTCCTCATCGTCGCTGGCACCGGACGCGGCGCCACTGCCGCCCGCTTGCGCCTCCGCTGCATTGTCCTCGTCGCCAAAAATGTCACCAAGGTCGGCGCCAAGCGACTCGCGCGTGCCACCGTCTTCGCTGAGTGACGACAGCCGGGACTTGCGTGTGCGCTGCGACACCCGCGACGGCGCTGGGGGCGTCGAGCGGCTGCCCCGCCCGCGACCGCGGCCGCGGGCGCTAGCGGCTCCGCCTCTGCCACGGGAGCGCCCCCGCGCAGACGTAGACCCGCGGCGCCGTGTCGACGGCGGCTCATCCTCCTCATCGTCGTCCTCTCCGTCGCCGGCCGAGTCGACCACGCTCGCGGCTCGGCGGCGGGTCGCCGCAGGAGTGGCTTTGGACGGTGCTGCGCGCCGCTTGGTAGCAGTCGACACCCGCGAACGGCGAGACGGCGATGGGGACACGGCGAGCGTCTCTGCCTCCGACTCGGATTCTGACGACTCCTCCGTGTCGGCGAGCGAAGACGGCACCGTCGAGGCGGCCGCGTCACTGATGGCGGGCGACGGGCGGCGGCGCAATTCGAGCCCGTGCTTGCGAATGTCTTCACTCGCATCCCGCCGCACGCTCGGAGTCCGCCGGGTTGCTGGTGGCCGTGGTGGCCTCCCTCCACGGCCCGCCGCGGTAAGACCAGGGGGCTCCTCCTCGTCATCGCTGTCCCCACCCTCCACCACAGGAACGTGAGGCGTGCCAGACCCCTCTGCCGCACTCTCACTCCCGGTCTCGCCGCCGCCGCTCGCGAGTTTAGCGCGAGACGCGCGGGAGCGGCGGGTGCGACTGACAGGACGCGGAGCATCGCTGCCGTCGCCACTGTCGTCACCGACGACACCTTTGCCCTGAGCCGCGCTCGGTGCATGTCGCGCACGGGACCGGGCGGCTGAGGCGGCGGCACGGGTGACTGTTGGCGGGCGCCGGGCAGGGAGCGGCTCATCACTACCATCACCATCGTCCAGGTCCTCGCTGTCGACCTCGTCATCTGCAGCGCTAGCCAGCCCAGCTGTTGCCGCGTCCGAGCCGACCTGGTCCGCATCGTCCGCATCGTCCGCTTCGTCCGCTTCGTCTGCTTCGTCCGCTTCGTCCGCATCGTCCGCATCGTCCGCATCGTCCGCGTCCTCCGCGCCGTCCGCGTCCTCGGCGTCGTCCGCATCCTCCGCGTCGTCCGCAACCTCCATGTCCTCCCCATTGTCGCCGCCTGACTCGTCGTCCCCATCAGCCGGCTCGCTCGTCGTCGCCGGAGGGACCTCTCCGGGTGAGGACGAGCCGCCCAGGCCGCTGTCGTCTTCGGTACCGCTGTGCTCGGCTGCAGCTAAGGCGGCGAGGCGGCTACGTTTGGCTGGCGGCAAAACGTCATCCTCGTCCTCATCGGTATCGTTGAGGCCGGCGGCGTCCATGGCGCTGGAGGTGCGGCCGGCACGGCCGATACCACCCGGCTCGAGGGGGGCGGCTTCATCGTCACTCTGGGGGTTGCAAGAAGCGGCACCGCGAGTTAACACACAATGCGGTAGTAGCAGTACACGCAGCAGGAGAACCATACGAGCGTCAGAAATTGTTGGATGTCACCTTGCCTACGCAAAAAACGAGAGCCTCGAACAGCTTGCGCACATTCCACATCGCCCGACCAGACCCCACCCCGCGACCAGGTCAAGCCACGTACCTCCTCGGCACGAGAAGCATACCCCGCCTCTGACGCCTCTGCAGGACTGTCGCGAGCCTCGGGAAGTGGCTGCAAGCGCACGCAAGCAATTCGATATTGAGCGCATGGCGGACCCAACGGCAGACAGCAGCAGGAGGCAGAAAAACATACAAAAAACAGGTACAAAGAGATATCCACAAAAGAGAGCGGCACCCGTAGACACAATACAAACGTCAGTGACGTGTGCTGGAGGAGCTACAACATGACTGGCAAAACAACGAACCACTCAAGAGATGGCGGCACTTGGGCCACCGCTTCCCACCAGGAGCCCGTCCCCATGGCGCCCACATTGGACGCCGGTCACGTCGTCGCCGTCAACGGCATAGCAAACGTACAGAGTCGGATGTCCGACGACTGCGACGGGGGCTCATCGTCCCAGAAAGGGAACAACGGCGCTAGCAGGGGGGACGACGCCGTCCTTGCCACACCGCCCGTGTCTCGTCACTGGGGCCACGCGCCTAGAGCACACGTAGGCAACCACGGTAACGCCGACACAGCAGGGACGTCTAGTCCCTAGCCCCTGGCTCGGAAGCGTCGCTGCCGACACCCCCGCAGGCCACGAACACCCAGCGTCGGCGCCACGTAGACACAGAGGAACGGAGGGAAGGAAGGAGGATGCAGCCGCCCAGCGCAGCTGCAAATGATGGAATGATCCGCGATGTGGCAGCGTCGACGACGCCCACAACGGCGGGCGTCGGCGTGAGCGGCAGCAATACACGTTTAGAACAGCACCAGGTATAGGAGGGACACGACGCGGGGGGGGGCGGGGAGGGAAGTGACCGTCAGCTTCAAATCGGAGACGGGGGATGAAAGCGTCAGCGGTGACAACCAGCACGAGCGGCTCGCAGCGGGCGGGAGCCCACAGACGCGTCACCGCTGGTAGACTGAATGGTTGCGGTATCCGCTGCGCTGGCGACCCCCCAACCGCGCTACATGCCGAGGGGTCCCGCTCGTTTTTGGGGAGGGCGTGGCCGCCAGCCGTGCCGTGGCGCACGAGCCGCGGTGGCCCCTTTTTCCTGTTTTTCGGGCGCGGAAACCGAGGCGCTGCCGCGCAGTCACGTGTGCGGCGGCAGTTTTGACGGCAGACGATGAGTTGCAAATGCCTCTTCCAGTCCCCCTGTCCACAATCCGTTCTGCGAGGAGTGGAACTGAACATCGCTGGCGAACCTGAGGCTGTGGAACCGAAAAATAATTGAAGAGGCCATCCAGCCGCATCGAACTGCCTATACATCTCGCTCCCGTTTGGAAAATCATGCAGTAGCATTTCGTACAGCCAAGCCTGCGTGGAAATCGCCTTCAGAGTTGAACACGAACGAGCCCGATACGGACGACTTTCAGACACAGCCGTCTTCTATCATAGCTAGCTAGATGCGAGTCACCACGTCACGTCATGCGAAGGACGCTGTATCACTCGAAGTGGAAACAGGCATGAAATGCTACAGTCTTCGGACTTTGTGCTTCGTTTACTTTAATTGTGTTTCTTTAGCTTTTTGTCAGGCATATTTCGTTGCTCACATCCGACCCACATAAAGCCTTGTCAACAGGAGAGACCGAGACATTTAACGGCTGTTACAATTCTGATTAAATATGAATAAAGAAGTATCTGGGAAGCGGCACCTCACTGCGTGCAGGTATTAAATTCACAGGATGTATTGAGATATGTTTCGCCAATATAAATAGGGAGGCTGAATTGGGATATGCCGCCGGACTCTTCGATGGATGATCCTGGAGATAAGGTCGTCGATGGTTGTGGGATTATCTTCCGGATTATTCTGACAGCCTGGTGGGATAGTCCCACAAATGAGAGTTGGAATTTCCGTGACTGCGTGCAGATATTAAATTCACACGATGTGTTGAGATATTTTTTGCCAATATAAATAAGGAGGCTGAATTGGGATATGCCGCCGGACTCTTCGATGGATGATCTTGGGGATGAGATTGTCGATGGTTGTGGGATTATCTTCCGGGTTTTTCTGGCAGCCTGGTAGGTAGGATAGTTCCACGAGTGACAGTCGGAATTGCCGTGATTTGATCATGGGATTGTTTCAGCGTTTTCCCGAGGATGATCCTGCGATCAGTTCTGGAACTGTGTCCAGGACCGTTTGCCAAACAAGACGGCATCTGATCCTGCAAAACGTATGCGGGACTATTCCACGGACTCGATGACCAGCATTATGTTGGCACGTTCGATATGCAGTCAGAAAGATACGTTTGTCTACGTTGTCCCTACGCGTCCACACAGACAGTTCCAGATACTAAATTGTGATTTATCCGTCTCCTTTTTCGAGGCATGGTGTCCAATCATGTACTGCACTTCATTTGTATGATGGTCATAGGGACGATAC
>ENA-ORXR01002749-ORXR01002749.1-marine-metagenome-genome-assembly--contig:-NODE-2749-length-16388-cov-13.578567_pt1 | contig 16388 bp, 22 predicted proteins | sample MGYA00237866_ERZ511479 | MGnify/ENA metagenome assembly ERZ511479 | reverse complement strand
ACTTTTTCCTCCCGGGCGCTGAGCCTGCGGCCGCTTCCCCACCCCCCCGGCGCCGCCCCCCCCCCCCCGCCACCGCCCCCCTTCCTCTGGCCCAGCAACCGTGCGTGGGCACGCCCCAGCTGTTGGGGGGTGGGTGATAGGGAGGGAGGATGTGCGGGGGGGGTGATGGGCGACGGGGAGATCGGCGTGGGGGGCTGAGGGGGAAGCGCAGATGGGGTGGGCGAGGCGGAGGAACGGCGCCAGGGAGGGGGACGGGGCAGCGCCACGCGCGCACTTCGAGTCAGCGCGTTGGGGGCGGATGCGTGGCGCGCGTGCGACGTGGAGGGCGGCGGTTCTCGGTGGCATATCTCTCAGGGTACACGGCGCTGTCATGCGATCAGGTGTGTTTCAATAAAACGCCGATTCGCGAGGGGCGCCGTGCTTCTCGGATTGCATCCGCCGATTTGGTGCCGCCCATCACATGACAAATAGAATTCAAACCAACCAATAAGTATTACAGGCAGACGAATGCGCAATGCGCCTGCTCAGTTGTTTGGCAGGGTGCTTCTTTGGTGCGCCCGTCTGCGCTGCGAGGTGGCCCCTTGGGCTACTTCGTGGCGACCCACGACTTGTCGGAGTCTCCTCGACAACGCCAATAAGTAACCAAAAAAAGCGGAAGGGCAGAACCGCCGAAGCTGCTCCACCGTGAGCAGCTTCGTGCTCACGTCAGCGAGGTTGCGCTTCCCGTCCATTTTCTCCAGGACGGTCTTGATCATTTCATACTCGGCCAAAAGGCCCTACAGGATCTGAAAGACAAGCGTGTTCTCGTCCACCTGATTTTCCATCATGAAGAGCTCTTGACGGATGCCCATGGCGCGCGACGTGCATTTCATGATGTTCTCGTCGCCGCCCTTCTTGAGGTTGCTCAGCTCATGCATGAGCTTCAGCAAGCGTGCGTTGTCTCGTGCTTCACAAATGTCTTTTACTGCGTCCCACGCCTCCATGGCCCTACCGACCGCGGTCACCGAATGCAGGTTAACGGGCTTGACCAACATCTGGATGGTCGCCAACGCCGACTCGTTCATGATGTCCCAATCGTCTGCCGCCAAGGTTCCCTGAAGGACGCTCCCAGAAGCTGGGCGATCCGTCACGGCAGCCCCCCACAGTTTCTCCCTAATCAGCTGTGCACGGCAGTACACAGCCCACACCTTGTAGACGTCGTCAAGCTGCGCGAATCGGGCGCCGACATAGCGGCCATGCTCAGACATGACGACGACACCCGCGCCAGGATGCGCGACACTGAAGACGTGGGAGACTGGGCGTTCCCGTCCGACGCCGGAACACGCAGCAGGCTAACCAACGTCGTCCCGCAGGCGCTGGTACGGAAGACGACGATGACCGCCAGCGACACTGGGCCCATCACATGTGGAGAGGTACAGTACGTATCCAATATTACTTTTCCGCCTCAAATCATCGGATCTCAACAATTATTTTGATCAGATCACATCATCCTGCGGCGCTGCAAGAGACGAATGAATACTTGGTGCTGGCACCGCGTGCCGCCATGACCGACTTCACATGGCGGGGCACACTCTCCACGAGCTTCCTGAAGTAGGGGCTAGGAATGGCTGGCCACTCTTGTTGCAGCGCAGAAAACAGTTCGTCCTCGGTCTTTGGAGCTGTGGAGCGTTTGCGCAATCGGAGCTCCAGCTCCGCCCACGCGTTCTCGATGGGGTTCAAATCAGGGCTTTACCCCACCCAGGGTAGCACCTTGAGACCCAGCTCTAACTTGACCGCCTTGCACGCCTTGGCGGTGTGGCACAGGGCCAGGTCCTCTTGGAACCAAACCCCATCCGGGGCACCAAAGTCGGCACACAAGTAGTGCACCACATCGTTCACGAGCAGCTCGGAGCAGGAGGACGCGTTCATAGACCCCCCCATCCGCATCAGCGGCGTGCGCCCCATCGAAGAGAACCCCCCCCAGACCATGACGCTTTCGCGGCCGCGCTCAAAGGTCGGCCGCAGGTTTGCCGAGGTGTGCCGCTGCCCAGTCTGTCGCCATACCCTCCGCGCTTGCGGCTGCCGCAAAAAACATTATCTCTCGTCTATAAAGAAGACGACCGCCCAGTGGTAGGTCCACGATCTGTGGTCCTTGCCCCACTGCAAGCGTTTCAACGTGTTGGCTGGCGAGACGAAGGGATTCTTGGCTGAAGCACAGGCTGACAACCCGAGGCCCTTGACGGCCATATGCATCGTGTAGACAGACACTGAGCGGAGGGAGGGCCCCGCAGCAGCGCTGGTGCGCTCAGCGTTGAGCGTTTCAGCCATTTCGGCTACTCAGGCGGAGCGGGCATCCTGCACCAACCTTCGGAGTCCCCGCAGCTCGCGCTCGCTCAGGGCCTTCGGCCGGCCCCTGTTGTCCTGTATAGCCGGCCCGTCCGGGCGTGGAGCAATGGCGGCGACATAGGCTAATGTGCTTCTCTTTAGCCCGAGGGAGGTCGCGATGGCGCCATTGGCCTTCTTGTCGGCGACCATAGTTTTGATGGCGTCAACCTGCTGGGGGGTGAGGGGGGTCCTTCCATTTCCCGCCATGGGGGTTCTGGTGTGCTTCACCCCGTTGGTGGCGAGCTGGGAGCGCGTCTTTATCGGCCTCCACGTGAAGGCTCTGCACCGAAGTCCTCAGAATGCTGGAAATCAGCGTCGCTGAGGCCGTTTTTCTAATCCTGGCGGTGATCGAATGTCGCCTGCAATTGGGATTCCGCGGTGTACAATTAACATTGGATACGTGCTGTACGTGTTTGGGTCGGTGCGTTGATTTACGGTGCACAGCATTCTTAGGCCTGCGACACCGCACCGGATTCCACACAGACCACTTCGTCGTCAGCGGCTCGCATGCACCCTACTGGCGCGGCCCTGGCCGTCACAGGGCCGCCGCTGCACCACTTGTGAGCACGGCCGCCCACAGCTTCATGACCAAGACACGGTCCCTCGCCTATCTCTGGAGCGCTCAACCCGAATGGCTTTCCCGCCAAAAGATCTACGAACGAATACAAGAAGTTCCCAAAAGTACGTGTAATTACACAGAACTTACAAGGACAGCTGTTCCAGGGGAACTGATGAAGTTCACTTCACAGTGGGCCTTAAAACGGCTGGAAATAACAGAGATTAGGCCTTCTCAAGGAACCTGGCGAGGATACGGTAGAAATGGCGGTTTCTCGGATCAAGACGCCGCATACATGAAAGAGTTTCGAGTACTGATCAGCTGGAACGTTCCGACACAAGTCTCATCAGATGCCTGATGATCCGCATGCTGACGTTGGGTACTTGACTGCCATCTGTGGAGCTGTAGAAGCCCTGTTGCCCAAAAGGCACCGAAGCATGCCATTCGCGAAGAGCGAGGCGGGTATGGGCTCACAATTTGTCGCGGTGAGAACTGCGCGGGGGTGCAGATAGAGTTCAAAATTTCCTGCTCGTTAGACACTCAGTGGACTGTGCGGGAGGCCTCGAAGCGGCGTCTTCCAATGTATTAGAAGTCAAATTTCTAAATCTAGAAATATACCTGGGAACGGTGCACGTGGGCTCCCGCTTTAGTTCTTAAACCCATCGTTCGACCCTTCTGTCGTGGAGTCCGCGTCGCACCAGCACTCAGTCCTTGCCACATACGCTCGCGTCGTGCGCGCGTAATGTGGGGGGACCTCGCTGACGCGAAGCGTCTCCACATCACAAGCAGCGAGAAGCTCTGAGAGCAAATCAACGCTTTTGGCTGGCTCTCGTCGCGGCGAGGATATCGCCGCGCCACTTCACCCCGGGCCCTACAATGCCTGAGTCAGAATTGGCAAGAACTTTCTTACGGGGGTCTGTCGGCTTTCAGTCCAGATCATTGCGCGATCGGAAGATTTCTCACTGTTTGTGTTCGGGAGAAGCGGCCATCCCGAGATTCGATTTCAAGGCGTACGTACGAGCACATCTTCATTTTCAGCAGACCATTGTCAATCCCTTTCATCCTGACGATCAGTTGATCCTACTGAGTCGAACACGGTACATCATTATTCCTTGTCGGGCACGTCAAGGTGTCTCTCATGTTCCCTCAAACTGTCCGACGGTCAAGAAGCGCACGATGTGTTTTCCTACGTTGAAAAATTAATGAAGTGACGTCGGGAGGGTTCCTTTTTGAGGTGCCACAGATGAGGATCAATTTATCCTCTCAGGAGAATACACACTCTCTCCACTCGTGTCCACTTCTTTTTTCGATCGTGCTGAGAGCCCTAGGACACGGATCTGGCCCAATCGTGTCGCTATCCGCACGTTATCGCGGTGTGATCGAAGGATTGAGGCGCGGTTGATGGCAGTGTTTCGGCCAAGAAGAGATGGGCTCAAAAGTGTCCTGCCCACCCAATGCTTGCAAACGTGTAATTTATCTGGAGCGCTACCGAGGCTGATACAATTGCATTCCATTGTTCTGTCCTTCTGCGTTGGTTTCCCTTCGCAAGTCCTCTCCGGGTCTGCAGAAGACCTCGAAACAGTTGCAAGACGTCCACACTCACCTCGCTACTTCCACTGTGAACACATCACGGCGACTTGCTGCACCCAAGTGCGTCTCTTGTGCCGCCCCCCCCCTCACGGGGCCACTGTGCGCCGCGGTCGTCGCTTGGGTGAGGGAATCCCGGTGCCTTTGTGTTCCAACTACCTCCCTCTTCCTCCATGTACCCACCTGTCTTGCGGGTCCCCTCTTTCCTTGCGGGCACGCAGTCCTTGTCTGAAAAAAGGTGCCCGCAGTGTGTCCGGATAGATTTTGGCACCCTCCATTGCCCTCCTTTCCGTATCCCGACTGTCTCTGCAATACCATGCATCCTCGACAATTCAGGAACTTTCATTCCTTGTGCCGGTATTTTTGCGCATTGCCACCGACAGTTGAAGCTCCAGACAGGTGACGTGGTGGAGGTTGAATCAGAGGGGATAGCACACCTTCCGTCATTGATGATGGACGACGGGGTGACTCGTTAGTGCAGAAAAAAGGCACAAGCACCCACTGACCTACCAGTCTGCAGGTGCAGACATGCAATTGTAGCGAAGAGGGTTCACAGTAGTGTGCGTGTTCAGGGATTTGAAATCGCTGCCTGTGCGGCGTTCTTGGTGAGCTGCTGCTCCTCATATTCTCGCCCCTTCCATATTGCTTCTCATCAAGGAAGGCCAGCTGTCATTGCGGGTGCACGGCGCCCCCGGTGCCAGCACACGCAATACTTTATAACAGTTCGCTGGCCATGCCGCATTGAGTTCCTCTCGCTTGATGCCCAAACATGCTCTGTCGCTGTCCTACCGCCATCGCTGCTATCTCTCCACGCCCCCTCTTTCCACCGCGCCCCGTTTTCTTGCATCTGTTTTTGTCGGAAATGTTTTTTCTTTATCATTCGAAGGGTTGTCAGATGAACGGATGAACATGCCCGTCGTGTCCTGGATAGAATTTTCTTCGTCCTCATCGCCAAACCAAAAACGCATGCCCGTGCGTGCATCCCCGTCACTCTCCACTTCAATCCGCTGTTTTTTGGAAGGGAGGTACCCCGCACCAGAGGCAGCCCCTATTATAATTAAGCATTCACACGGGCGAACCCCCTGCGATACTCGCCCTGAGACTAAATGCATGCGCAGCCACCAGGGCCTTCCCCACAGCACGTTTGACGCACATTGGGAAAACGCCGAAGTCGCCACGGGCGCGCACGGCCCACCCCCTCCCCCCTCTGAAGGTACGGGATTCGCATTGCCGAGACATCGCTTGCTCCCGCTCCTTCTGCTTCTCTATCCTCTCCTTGGAGGCCTTCTCCCTTTCCAAAACCTTGATAGCCTCGGTGGAAACCTTTGCAGCGCCGGTGGCCTCTTTTTTCGTCACACGAGCGGCGTCGGCGGCGAGAAGGTCTTTTCCTATATGCACCTTCGTAATATTGACTGCCGCACGTACCCCAGCCACCTCTCTTAACTCCGAAGTGTTCTTTCCGTGGGCCTTCAGGATGAAGAGAGCCGCGGCAGTCCGCACTTGGTCAGCTGCGCCCTCGGACGGTAGGTCCACGAGTTTGTTGACGTGGGTGAGGTGAACCACACGTTTTCTGTCCCAAGGCACGAGCCCGACCAACTTAAGAGACGCCTTAATGGCAACAGGTGTGAAGACATTACGCTCTGCCTCGTCGGCGGACCATAAATTGCAGTCCTGAGCCAACTCGATCGGCAGGAAAGCGCAGACGACATTCTTTTCGGACAGCACGGGGAGAATCGACTTAAAGAGAGGAAAAGCACATGACATCCAGCACCTGGAGGAATTGCGACGTGTTGGTGACGAGCCACTAACGCTGAAACGGTACTGGATGGCCATTTGCACCACCTCCACCTGTCGGGGAGCCACCAGCTGGTCGCCAATTCGCAGACACTCCTGTACTGGGTGGTGCCCGCCCACTCTTTTCAAGGTTATCTTCATCTCTGCGGCTACTGTGGGGGCTTCAAGAATCTCCGAGGATGTCTACCCGTAAAACCACGGCCACGAACGTCCGGTGCGCGTCTGAAACCGAAAGAGGACACAATTGGTCTGGACGGTATCGTTCGCGCCAAATTTCTCTTGAACAGGTACACGCTAAGACGCGAGGCGCCGTCCCTGCCTATAAACGTCGACAAACTGGCGACTGTGGCCGCAAGAGTGACTGGGACGTTATAAAACTCTCGGTTGGCCGCCTGGAAGCGCTGCACGGCCATCTCCTTTCCCTTTGTGACCATCTGGCGCTCACCGTAGTTCAAGATGAACTCAGAGAAAACCGCAGCTCCCACAGGAGCGCCTCAAGCTGGTTCAGCCATCTCTTAGCCTTCTCAAACAAAGAAGACGAGTTGGACTCGTCTGAGAGTGCCTTACAGGCCCGCACAGAGAAGTACTTTCTGTTCCTCCAGATCGAGTTTCACGCCCAGATTCCACCCACCTCAAAGCTCCAAAAGTCACGCACCAAGGAGGCCAGCTGAGGGCGATGTGGTGTTAATCACGTTGGTTAACTAACGTGTTAGAAGCGACCGACCGGAGAGGCATGATAAAGAGACCAATATCGCCCAAAGGGCGAGGAAGAAGGACCTTTGTTCTTACAACATCCGATAGGGAGCCGGGGGCGCCAACGGCGCCGAAACCGGGTCCCAAGGCGCTTTTATTGTCAGATGGTAAAGGGGCGGTGTCGATCTACCGAGCGGCTACAAGGAGCGAAGAAACCACCAAAGTAGAGACGATAAGCGAGAGGACAGATATACCAGACGGAAGTAGCCTCCCAAAGGGCGTGCAACAAGTCAGTTCAATCCTCCACTTGAACACTGACCGGTCAGGGGGGGCTACCGGGGTCGAATATCCGAAGACTACGGAGATATGCTACAGATGAAACAGTGCAAAGTTTGTGCAGCCAAACTCTTGCGCGGTGTACACGCGCGCTTCGTCCTACACGGCCGAGAGGACGCAGTTGCCGATGTGCACGACCCCCGCCCCCCCCCCCCCCCCCGCCCCCCTCCCCCCCACCGGTATTAAGTGGCCCGCACCTTCGACATAGAGATCCCAGTGGAGGCGCTGAAGCGCTCCAGCACAGGCACGGTACCGTCCCCATCCGCCACAGCGGCCCGCATGGCCGCAGCGATCGTGGCAGGGTCCGTATTGGTGTCCATTGCAGTCGTAGCGGATGGAAAGGATGACGACAGAGGCACTTCTCTGGTGTTCCAAGCTGCGAAATTTCACTAGATCGTGCAAATTCAACACACTGACTCTCGAAGACGTCCGACTGAGTATCACTTGAGTACGATACGAGAACGGCTCTCCGAGTGTACATTCTTTTTACAAGCGTCGTACTTGAGGTATTGCTGAATGGCATAGAAGAACTGATGTAGCGCAGCTAGGATAGAGTGCGCTGGACCGTCCCTCCTCCAGTTTGTGGGACACCCCAAAAGATCCACATTTTTCTTCTTCCTCTGTATCAGAAACCCTACAGTATGCTCGTGCTATGATTCCAGGCACATGTGTGCAATACTCTGGCCATAAGTTCCATCTACAGCGCAGGTACAACCGCCATCGAGACCCTCCCAGGCGATGTGCACGTCACCTGCGTCAAATATCGCTCATTTACAGATGTAAGAGACTCGTGGTTGCCACCCCCTGGGGTGAGGTTTTCATGCGCACCCAACACGAGTGACACGAAGTATCACAACAGCGTCAGCAACAGCTACAAGCGATTCAACTTTGAGTACGCACGTCCCCAGACCAGCTGCTGTGACACAAGCTCAGACGAACCTCGCCCAGTGATCGACGCGTTCATCCTCAGAAAACTCGGCCGACCGCGTCTCTGGCGAATGCGCAGCGCGTTGCCGTCATGGCCGGCCCCCACGTACGTCGGCCGCTCTCCCGGCCACCCCGACAGCCGGTTGGCTTCTCTAAACGACCAGGACTCGTGGCCAGTCGGCCCCCACTGAGGACGGCGGCTCACCCTGTCACAGTGCTACCCGCTCCCCCCCTACAGACGACGGCGGCTCGGCAGGTGGCCACGATCGCCACTCCACATTCGTAAAGAACCGGCGGCCAAGACCCGCTCATCCCCGTACGTACCACTGTCGCAGAGCGCACGATCACCAAGCCTCAAAACGCACTATACACAGCCGCGCCTGCCTGCCAGCCGGCGCCATCCAGGCCCTGTGACCACTGTGGAAGAACCGCGCTTCTCAGCCACGCAACTCCATTCACTTTTAGCTTCATCGCGACCCTACGAACAATGACACGCCCCTAGATCTCCGTTGACACGATTGTAAAATGCAACATCTAAAACGGGGACCAAGTCTCCGGAAATAAGTGTATGTGTGCTTCTCTGCATGTTGAAAGCACTTTGTCCTGACGGCCAGGGAATATCGAAGATCGTTTAACCTGGTCATTGACGTCCGCATTACAGAACCCCATCCAGGACGCGGAGACTGGATTGGCTGCATACAATGTCTACTTTTAAATATCTGAAAATGTGTACAAATAGTCATTCCTCCATCGTAGGGAAACTGTACCACCCTACTCTGTTGTACTATCCAGTACTACCCGTCGTATTTCAGATTGGGGTGAAAGGGCCCCAGCACACACATTCGCGCGTGTACTAGCATTTATCATCCACAGTGTTCTTCCAATGGCGGACATGCACGATCATTCGCGTTCTAAGACTTGCATTAATTGCGACACTGGCCAGTGATGCTTCTGAGACGGGGGGTGGCTGTCATAGCCATCCCCCTCACGGCCTCTGTTGGGGCCCTGTCGAGACGTACTGAAAATGCACAGGACTTGAAGCCAGTTTGGCCATTCCACTCAAGCGCACCGCGCGCCGACATCGGTACGAGTCACACAGAGATTTGTCCTGCCGGATGTATGGGCGCGCTACGCTTCATGCCTGCCGTGCGTCGTTCCAGAGGATTGCTGACCCTGATTCCGGGCTCTGATTGTCGTACACTTCAACCGCCCTCAGGCACACGACCACATAAACGGCTGGAGTAGCACTGCTGAAGGCATGCACACACTTCCGCATAAGCAGGAAAGCAAACGAGACCAGCGAGACGCAGGCACAGAGAAACCATTCACAACAGAGCGCAGAGAGCGGAACTTTACCACGAACACGATACGAAAAAGGCCACGAAAGCACCGATCAACAGGAAAGTATCATGAATCCAGGAAATAGATCGCAATCACACACGACAGGCAGTCAGCAGAACGAACAACTAATCCCAGTCGGCCCCAGGAAGAGCGGGAATCAAATATATCGGTAATCACTCGGTCTGATAGCAGTACGCGGTGAAACAGAGAAATGAACCCCACGCGCGCCATCAATAGGTGGCAGTCTCTTTTCCACATGAGCACAAAAAGAGGAAAACATGCCTACGGCATACAGGAGTCGACCGTGTTCTCCGCCGTGCAGTACATCGTCCGCGTCTGAAGAGATGCCGTGCGCGGGCAGGTCATGAAACAATATGATTAGTGGCGGGGTGCCCCTGAGCGGGTGTGCGAGGATGGAATCTGGAAGGGGGAGGGCGGGGCAGGGAAGACCGGGGGTGCGATGAGAAGCCTGGGTGCGACGGGAGCCGTTGTATTCAGACTTCGTCGTTGTCGTGGGTTCACGAATGTCGTGCCTGTGGATCAGACTTTCAGTGGCTTTGCTCTACCGCTTGGGCAAGCATTAAAGTGGCCTGAGGTCATGTCCCGCAGTGTGAGACCCGCCAGGACACGTGGCGAATCAAACGTACTCGGGAGGGGCAACGGTTGACGGGGAAGGCCCCGTCTAAGACGATGGGGGCGACGACGGAGGGCACTAGGGATGTCGAGGGGTGTGACGACGGTGGAAAAGGTCGGGAGGGGTCACAAGGGAAAAGGTTGTCGTTGGAACTGAGGCTGCCCCTCTCGATCCCCCCGAAGGAGCTCGGTTCTCTTGACTATATACTCTCCCTGGGGCACCTAAGGTGCCCCAGAACATGCATGTGCTCGTCTCCACACGATGCGGCACCAGAAGCGCCAAAAACAAAGGAAGACGGGCGTGTGCCGCCAAAATGCGGCACCAAATGGCTCAGAAATGCAGGTAAAGACACGTGGAGAAGCAGGCGGCTTTCGAAACGAAAGCCGAGAACAGAGGGCACTTCCCATTGGATAGCGCGGCGCTCGACATCCCCAACAGCAGCGCATAACCGACCCAGCCCTGCTGGCCCGGTATCGTAGTAACGGATTGTAAGGAACGCTGAAAATGATATTGCGTCCCCATAGGCCTGCGCGACTGACACCAGCTCCCATTGGTGCATTTGAGCTGACGCCGAATCATCCGGAGTCGGACGCCGCATCATGATGAGTCAGCGGGGCGCTGGATGACCTCACGCCGGATCAGGTCGATCGGCGTGCCCGTAGCTTCCACTAAAAAGATGGAGGCCGCTGTAGCGGATGTTGGACGCGTACAGCGAGTCACGAAGGAAGCGTGCCACGTGGAAAGTGATGCTGGAAATGGGTGAAATGTTGAATGTAGGTTTCCACGTGGCGTGAACGGCCAGTGGTCTGACAGGAGCCCTTCTTGCCTTTGCCGTTGTCCTTGCCCTTGGTCGGAGACTTGGCCACCCCACCCCGGCGGGAGGCGGCGAGACGCTCCGTGTCAGCCAAGAACGCGTCGACAACTGACGGCGCCTTCCCCCCGCCCGCCGCCTCCGCCGCTGCATCTACCTCCGCCGCGGCGCACACAAGTGTCGGTGCTGCCGTGAAAGTGGGGACAATGGCCCGACCGAGCGCCCGCAGCAGCGGCGGCGGTGGAAGCTGCGACCGCCACAGCCGCTTAGAGGCGCAGCGCCGCCCGCTCCAGGGCAGTGCGGGCGGCAGTGAGGACGCTGGCCGCCTCCTCCGACGCAGCCGCGGCAGATAGTCGGGGCGGGTCCCCGGAGGGGGGCCAACCGAAAACCATCAGAGTGGAGCCACAGCCACCAGTAGTCGAATCTCTTTACTCTCACACCAGCCAATTCACATACCCCTCAGCCCAAGCAGCCGCCATTACCAATATAGTAGAAGTATCCATTTCGCATTGGCCACTGAGTGAGAAAGAGAACAGCCGCTCAGCAATGTTGAAAGCCGGAAACGCGCCGCACATCAACGCAAGAACAGTCAGTTTGTTGTCAGTAGCGCACTTGATGACATGAATAGAAATGGATGAGAGAAAAGCAGCGTGGGATGCCCCAAACAGCGCTGACAGGCACTGCTCCGTAACCTGTCGTGGAGTCATGTGCGTTCAAATAGCGGCGGGCCAGCAGAAACGGTTTCTAAAACCGATCCCGCTGCCCTTCGGACAACACTGCCATCGAGCAGCTGTCGGCCACAGCAGTTGCTTCTTGCCCCCCCTCCTGCGCACCGACACCCATGCCGTCGCGCAGGTCAGACATCATCTTCGCCCGTTTGGCCTTCCTGCTTGCCGCGACCATCTCATGGGCAGTCAGGATCTCAGTTGGAGCCACCGCAGACGATGCGCCCGAACCAGACAAACTGAAATGGTGTCCAACGCCGCGAGCGGCCGCAACAGCCGCGCCACCCGGATTCTTGCCAGACGCGCGATGGATCACTGCCAAATCGTGACACCGCTTGTTGGTAGCCTCCAATGTACTTGCGCGCAGTTCAGCGTCTTGCATGTGGGCGAGGGTATCAGCTGAGGTAGATTTGGACAGGAAGACGCTGCCTTGTAAAACTCCGGATGAGATCGCCGTCGCCTGCCGCACTTCGTGGCATACCAGGCATCCAGGGCGCTTCTCGGCGACTTGAGATCAAGCACGGTTGTCATCCATCAGATGACAGACAAAACCGCGGCCCTTGAGGGACCAGCACCGGGGAGTCGTAGAATTTTTCCCGCCTTGGTAATATGATTCCGACCGGGACGTAGCGCCAATGTGTCGTGTTGATGCCCAGACTTCTTGCATATTTAACACGTCTTTCGATGAGAACAGCTTAAAAATGTGCAGCTGACATCCGCCCGGGACGGACGTAGTGGGTGGCCTTCCGGCAGAGAGTAAAGACAGCAGTACTCCTGAAGCTTTCAGGTACGCTGCGCATGGCCATCTGGCATGACCGCATCGCACAGGTAGCCCTTCATGGAAACCAAGACCGGGCCGCAGAGACCGAAAGAGACGGCCAATTGACGACAGACAGCATGAGGCATGTCCACGAGCGGGACGAGAGCCATGTGACGGACGCGTTGGCTGGGGCTGGCAGTTGTGCCGTGACGGGCAGTCTTGCTGCGGGCACGGGGCGGGGTGGTGTAGAGGCGATGGTCCACCGGACCACTGAGTGCAGAGGCGGGGGCCGATAAGAGTGTGGTGCTAGGTAGGCGCGATGTGTGTCGTGTGGATGATGAAGTGGTCTCGGAAGGTGGCGACGAATAAAAAAAACACAGTTTTATAGACCTCTGGCTTCGCAGATGTCGCCGTATGTCTGCACGGTGAGACGCCACCCGACCCGCACAGGGTGCCCTTCTGCCGTCTGTGGCCACAGATCCGTGCAGTGCGCAGGTGTCACCGCCCTGTCCCCAACTTTGGGGAACGGTACTTTCTTGGACAGTACCAGCCGTCTTTGGACAGTCCAGCCACAGTCAGATAAATTTCAGTAGTTCTGGCTGGGCTTGCGCTTCAGACTTCTGATGCTTGTCAGGACCAATTCTGTGTCAGACACCGTCAGATTGTGTCAACACTTCAGAAACCAGTACAGTTTTGTCAAGCGTGCTCAAAATGTTGTGGCTTGACGGCGCCGCTGTCCTTGATGAGTGACGACCAACAGAATTGCCCCTCAGAACGACAGGCGCTCAACATTATGAATCGGTCCGTGCCCGCCGCTGAGCACTTTCCACGTCATCCAATGACTGTGTCAATTGTCGACGCATCGTCCCCATGTGTCATGAGAACACCCTACCACTTGAGAAGCAGCAACACAACAACTCCAGAACGTGCGACCAAGTGGTTCTTAACTTTCCAAGCAGCCACGGACCGCGACTGCAAGATTTCCACGTCACGCAATTACTCTGTCAGTCGTGCCGCAGCGACACAACAGGTTCTTTGGAGTGTTTAGCTCTTTTAGAGGCACCTTGGGACAAAGTGGTACCTTGGTGAAAGCGAGCAAGACTCGACTCATCGTAAGAGGTGTCGTCGGCTGCAAAGCGGCTGCCACGTCCTTATCTGAATGTGTCGCGATCGTGCAACTGTCAACATGGGCCTTGAAAGCTTGAAAGCATGTCAGGCACGACAACAAACCAACTGAAAAGCTCGTCAGAATGAGTGGATAAGAACTTGTCGCACAGGCGTCTGACTCTTGCTCTGTCACGAAGAAGAGGGTGTCAGCGAGTGACGAAAAGACGTTCGTCGGGAGTTGGTACCCAGCGCACGAACGCCCGTTTCGTCTGTCTTTCGTTTGTCACTTTACTACAAGACGGCGGCCAGACGAACCGGTCTTCGTCTGCCGAAAGCTCAGCCGCAGCCGTCGTCAGCACGCCGTCCCCAGCAGTACGACTTGCCGTAGGCGCCAATTTCACAGCCGTCGGCGCTGTGGCTGCGGAGGCCGTCGTAAGAGCTGCTGCAGCGGCTGCGGCAGAGGCCGCAGTCGCCTCCGGGGCCGCTGTCGTCGCAGCCGTGGTGGGATCCCAAGATTTCTGAGGCAGAGATGAAACGTGCGGCGGCGCTCCATGGACTGGAGGGGAGGTGAAGAGGGTACGCGAGACGGCCTGTGGTCGTATGCTCTCACTTCGGTGAATAGAATGGTAGTAGGCAAGAGAAGAGCCGGGATCACTCGCAGCTTTCGGCGGTGGCTGATGCGACGGAGAGGGTGACCCCGCCGAAAGCGAGGCCCCGGCATTCGAAATTGAAGGGGAAACCATAGCGTACGGGATGTGGGGCAGCGCGTGGGGCAGCGCATGCTGCAGCGCCTGTGGAAGGTGTCCATGTCCACCCACACTCTGGCCATCCAGACCGGAGCCACCAATAGGATCCATGGTCTGAGTGGGTGTATCAGACGTCAAAATCCAAAGAAGGGAAGAGCAGACAGACACGGGTGCGGGTGCGGTCTGTGTTGGGATGCACGGGCGCTTTCCGACAACAGGAGGTCGCATCGTAAGAGGGTGGTACGAACAGGAGGCTGCCCAGCAAACCGTACTCCAACGCAAAAAGGGTGGCGACCACCTGGGCTCTGCGTCTCGGAGGCTCGGAACCTCCCGCTCTCTCCTCCCCATGCGCGTGGTTTACGGGGCAGAGGAGGGGGCGAAAACTAATGCAAGCACCGGTGGGAGCATCACGACAGGTGATAGAAAGGCTACCGTGGGTCCTCCTAACTCTTCCGCAGGGGAGGTTTGGCAGTCCGTATGGGAGTGAGCGCGGAGAGCGCGCCACGACGAGGCTTCTTCCGCATCCATTCTCGGCTGTAAGAGGATTTCTCACACAGATGCCGCATGAACTGCACAGCGCAATGTCGTGAGTTGGACATTCAGGTCCCATGATGCGTCCCTCTTAAAGGCGCCTGAAAAGTGGATGAGTCTCCGCCGTGTCCACGACCCGATTTCTATGGGCCCTGGTTGGTATCTAGGACACATCCAGAGTGGTTGCCAGAGTGTCAAGGTCTCTGCCACTTCCAAATCGCGCGTCACGACCGCGGGCCAGACAGCTCCTCAGACCACATTGGTGTACGACTTGAAAGCTCTCCTCCCTAGTGCAGTTGATGGAACAGGTCCACTACGTAAATTTGGATTGTTTGTGCTTCAGATTTCACACGAGCATGCTGCAACTGGAAAAAGTCCCATAGCAAGAAGACCATTTCAGCGAGGCCGTGTGGACCATTGCTAGAGCGTCACTCAAGCGTCGCACGCGGCCGGGGTCCGATACTCGTGTGCTGTGGCACTATTGCAGAAATGTAGACGTGTAATTAGTTTACTTGAAGCAGCCGGCGAGGCTGACAGCGTCGAGCAAATTGAAGTCGTAAGAGGACGCCGGGATAGGCTCCGCTCCACACTGTGTACAAAGTATCGCGAAGAGGGTCCTGGCAGTGTAGATACACTCAGACAAATTGCAAATCCGTAGAATTTGTCATAGCGGACCAAGACTGACTGACGGATCAACTCTCTCCACCAGTCAGATGCGCCTCTAGGACTGGCTTGGAGCTTCTCATTGCTTACATGTGCCCATACGGCGTGGAAATCGACATCAGCTCCTCTTCTTTTCCGCACTTTTTGCAAGGAAGCAGCAGCCAATCTCAACATCTAGTCTGGGCAGTGTGCTCCGTGCCAACAAACGAGGATCAAGTGGCAACAAACAGTGCGTTTTGCAGGATGCAAGGTCCTAGCACCGAACGCTGGCTTTCAAATGTATTCGATGCCCTCTTACAGGCGTTGTTGACCAACAGAAGGCTATTTTTCACAGTCAGTCTCTGTCTCTGGCCCCCAGGACGAAAATAGGGGATTAGCAGTACCGATATGTGTCCTGGAGGGTGGGATATGTCTAACGAATTGTTCCAGCGGACATTTACGGGCAACGTCGAGCTCCAGATATGGAATTGAAATACCACAGTTGAGACGGGAGTCTCTTTCGCATGCCGTCGCTTTTTTCTCTTATCACTCTGTCGAGGGTCCCACAAGGACCGTCGTTTATGCACCCGTGCTTTTATAAACGGCTGCTACACGAACCAGAAAACAACGAGGCCGATGGCGACGCGCCACAGACGACCGCCCGTCGGGAAATGGGAGTATTGCCACCGTCACTGTGACAAAGTCCGCGTCCCCTCAGACCCCTGGGCTTCAGCAGCTCCGCTCATAGACGAATCTTCCTCTCCAAGAAGCTCTCCCCAGAGACACCGTCTGCCTCCCCCCCCCCCCCCCCCCCCCCCCCCCCCCCCCCCCCCC
>ENA-ORXR01002748-ORXR01002748.1-marine-metagenome-genome-assembly--contig:-NODE-2748-length-16389-cov-3.048676_pt1 | contig 16389 bp, 10 predicted proteins | sample MGYA00237866_ERZ511479 | MGnify/ENA metagenome assembly ERZ511479 | reverse complement strand
AGATTAAAAGAAACGATTGATAAAGACAAAGCAAAACTTTATTTTGAACAAAAAGAAGGAACTACCATACCTAAACCCAAAGTAAACATTAAAACAGATAATTTGCTTAGGGAGTTTATAAATAAAAACAATTTGTAGTTTTTATAAAAAGTTGTAGTTAATAATACAACGGAAACAATCAACTTTTTAAACCCCTACAAAAAGATAACTATTTAGGTTATAAGTAGTTTAATGTATAGGTAATAAAAAAAGGAGTGCCATTTTAAATTGTACTCCTTTTTTGTGATTTAAAAATCTGTACACAATAGGTAACAACCTTACCTCCTACCAGTAGGTACGTAATAACTCTTTTTTATAATGTTAAAATTTTAAATTAAAATTACAGATTTGATAATTATTTAAATTTTAACGTGTAATGTATCTAAATTAAGACCTAAAATCACCAATATCATTTTAAAATCAATCTAATGCCCTAAATTTGTTTTTGTTTATTAACAATATTAATTTATAACATAATGAGTGGAGTTTTATCTTCTTCGATAGGAAGGAAAGTAGCTATGGCTGCTTCTGCTTTCTTTTTAATGTTTTTCTTGTTGCAACACTTTGCAATCAATTTAACATCTATTTTTAGTGCCGATGTATTTAATGAGTTATCTCATTTTATGGGTACCAACCCAGCTGTACAATTTGCTTTGCAACCCGTTTTAATTTTTGGGGTGGTGTTTCACTTTGTCATGGGGTTTGTATTAGAAATTCGCAACAAGTCTGCACGTAGCGTTAAATACGTAAAAAACAATGGTGCAGCTAATTCTAGTTGGGTAAGCAGAAACATGATTTATTCTGGATTGGCAATTTTAGCATTTATTGTATTACACTTTATCGATTTTTGGTTTCCAGAGTTAAATACAAAATATATCAAAGGAGATATGTCTGGAACACACCCAGGAATTGAGGGCTTACGTTACTATCATGAACTACAAGAAAAGTTTCATTCGCCTATTAGAACAGGAGCTTATGTAGCTGCTTTTGCTTTTTTAGCACTGCACTTGTTACACGGATTTAAATCAGCTTTCCAATCTAGCGGAATGAGCGCAAAGCGTGCTGCTAAGTTAGAAACTGTATCTAAAATATATGCAATAGGTATTCCTGTAGGATTTATCATTATTGCTTTGTTTCACCATTTCAATCAACACTAAGACATTAAATTATGGCATTAGATTCAAAAGTACCACAAGGTCCTATCGCTGATAAATGGACTAATTATAAAAATCACATAGACTTAGTAAACCCTGCTAACAAACGTAATATTGATATTATTGTTGTAGGAACAGGTTTGGCAGGAGGTTCTGCCTGTGCAACCTTGGCAGAGTTAGGATACAACGTAAAAGCATTTGCATACCAAGATTCTCCTCGTAGAGCGCATTCTATTGCTGCACAAGGGGGAATTAATGCTGCTAAAAATTACCAAGGAGACGGAGATTCTACTTATAGATTGTTTTACGACACTGTAAAAGGAGGAGATTACCGTGCTCGTGAAGCCAACGTATATCGTTTGGCTGAGGTGTCTGCAAATATTATTGATCAGTGTGTAGCGCAAGGAGTTCCTTTTGCACGTGATTATGGTGGATTGTTAGACAACCGTTCTTTTGGTGGAGTTTTGGTATCTAGAACTTTTTATGCAAAAGGACAAACAGGACAACAATTATTATTAGGAGCTTACTCTGCCATGAACCGTCAAATAGGACGTGGAAAAATACAAATGCATACGCGTCACGAAATGATGGACGTAGTGTTAGTAGACGGAAAAGCAAGAGGGATTATAGCACGTAACTTAGTTACAGGAGAAATAGAAAGACATTCTGCACATGCAGTTGTAATTGCTTCGGGTGGATATGGAAACGTATTTTACTTATCAACCAATGCTATGGGTTCTAACGTTTCTGCATCTTGGAAAATACACAAAAAAGGAGCCTATTTTGCAAATCCTTGTTACACACAAATTCACCCAACCTGTATTCCAGTTTCTGGAGATCATCAGTCTAAATTAACATTGATGTCTGAATCTTTACGTAACGATGGACGTATATGGGTGCCTGCAAATTTAGAGGATGCTCAAGCCATTAGAGAAGGTAAAAAGAAAGCAACAGATTTAGCAGAAGCAGATAGAGATTATTTCTTAGAAAGAAGATACCCTGCCTTTGGAAACTTAGTACCACGTGATGTTGCATCAAGAGCTGCAAAAGAGCGTTGTGATGCTGGTTTTGGAGTAAATGCAACGGGAGAAGCAGTGTATTTAGATTTTGCTGCTGCCATTGAACGTTACGGAAAAGAGCAAGCTTTAATTCATGGAGATCACAATCCTGATGCTGCTAAAATTGATAAATTAGGAAAAGAAATTGTAAAAGCAAAATACGGAAACTTATTCCAGATGTATTACAAAATTGCTGATGAAGATCCGTACACAGCACCAATGATGATTTATCCTGCAGTACACTACACAATGGGAGGTACATGGGTAGATTACAATTTAATGACAACCATTCCAGGGTGTTATTGTATAGGAGAAGCAAACTTTTCTGAACATGGAGCCAACCGTTTAGGAGCATCTGCATTAATGCAAGGTTTAGCAGATGGATACTTTGTATTGCCTTATACTATTGGTGATTATTTGTCTGATGATATTAGAACGGGTAAAATACCAACAGATACACCAGAGTTTGAAGAAGCAGAAAAATCTGTAAAAGAACAAATTAACTTTTTTGTAAATAACAATGGATCTAAATCCGTAGATCATTTCCACAAACGTTTAGGTAAAATTATGTGGAATAAAGTAGGAATGTCTCGTAACGAACAAGGTTTAAAAGAAGCAATGTCTGAAATTAAAGCATTGCGAGAAGAGTTTTGGAAAGAAGTAAACGTACCCGGATCTGCAGATACTTATAACGAAGAATTGGCAAAAGCGGGTCGTGTAGCAGATTTCTTAGAGTTAGGAGAGTTGTTTGCAAAAGATGCTTTAACAAGAGAAGAGTCTTGTGGAGGTCACTTCCGTGAAGAATCTGCAGAAACTGAAGGACCACAAAAAGGAGAAGCAAAACGTAACGATGCAGATTTTGCTTTTGTATCTGCTTGGGAATACAAGGGAGAACCTGCAGATGCAGTTTTACATAAAGAACAATTAGAGTTTAACGATATTGAGTTAAAAACAAGATCATATAAATAAGAAAGACCATGGATATGAATTTAAAACTTAAAATTTGGCGACAAAGTGGAGCTGAGGATCAAGGAAAAATGGTAGACTACGACTTAGGTGGTGTGTCTCCAGATATGTCTTTCTTAGAAATGTTAGATGTATTAAACGAAAAAATAATCAATGAAGGGCAAGAGCCAGTAGCTTTTGATCATGATTGTCGTGAAGGAATTTGTGGAATGTGTTCTTTATATATAAACGGTGAAGCACACGGACCAGATAGAGGAGTTACTACCTGTCAGTTACACATGCGAAAGTTTAAGGATGGGGATACTATTTACATAGAGCCTTTCCGTGCAAAAGCTTTCCCGGTAATTAAAGATTTAGTGGTAGACCGTTCTGCATTTGATAGAATTCAACACCAAGGAGGATTTATTTCCGTAAACACTTCTGGTAACACACAAGACGCAAACTCATTGCCTATTTCTAAGCATGCTGCAGATGAGGCTATGGATGCTGCAACTTGTATTGGGTGTGGTGCTTGTGTAGCTACGTGTAAAAACTCATCAGCTATGCTGTTTGTAGGAGCAAAAGTATCTCAATACGCTTTGTTACCACAAGGACAAGTAGAAGCTGCAGACCGTGTACGTAATATGGTTGCACAAATGGATGCAGAAGGTTTTGGTAACTGTACGAACACTGGTGCCTGTGAGGTAGAATGTCCTAAGGGAATTTCTTTAGACAATATTGCCCGTATGAACCGTGAATTTTTTAAAGCAAACGTTTAAAAAAATATATTTTATATTTTCATACTAAAAATCCTTACCACAAATTGTGGTAAGGATTTTTAGTATGAAACAGTACTGCTATATCTTTTTATAAAACATAATTAAACTCGTGCAGAAATAAATACTTTTGCATCAAAATAAACTTACGTATATGTTTAAAAATTTTAAAAGTATCTATCTAGTAGCTAAAATCTATGTATTGGCTCTGATTGTTTTTTTCTGTTTTAGATTTGTTTTATTCTTAACAGAATTAAATCGTGTGGTATTTACATACGAAACGACTGTAATCACCCTAAAAGCTTTTTTAATGGGTATTCGTTTTGATGTTGTAATTTGTGGTTATATCATGTTGCTTCCTGCACTAATACTATCTGTTCTAGAGATAGCTAATATTAAAATACGCAGCGTACATACTATTTTGTTTTATTGGGTACTTGTGTTCTTTACGCTTTCGTTTGCTATTTGTGCCGCAGATATTCCCTATTTCAATCAATTTTTTTCTCGCTTTTCTATGGGAGCGTTTGAATGGTTAGACAGTCCTTTGTTTGTATTACACATGGTGGCAGAGGAGCCAAAATATTTTTTATTTGCAATTCCTTGGGTACTTCTAGTAGTTGTATTTTACAAACGTTTAAAATCAATTTTTGAAGTAAAGCAAGAGTCTAACACCATAATATGGCCTTATAAAGTTGTTGTCTCTATTGTTTTTCTAGGCATTATATTTATAGGGGTTAGAGGTAGGATAGAAAACAAATCTCCTATACGCATTGGTACCGCTTATTTTAGCAATCATGCTTTTTTAAATCAGCTAGGCTTAAATCCTGTATATACTTTGTTAAATAGTTACGTTTCATCCATTTCTAGCGCTAATAAAAAGGTTAATTTGATAGAAGAGACTACCGCAGTAAAGAATGTACAAGCTTATTTAAACGTTACAAAAATATTAAAGCACTCACCTATTGCCAGAAACATACAACCCAAAGGACTTCCAAACAAAAAAAACGTTATCGTTATTATGATGGAGAGTATGAGTGCATCTCATATGAGTAGACATGGGTCTGGTAAAAACGTTACTCCTTTTTTAGACAGTTTGGCAAATCAATCTTATTATTTTGAAAATTTATACTCTGCAGGAAAGCATACTCACAATGGTATTTTTAGTACGTTATTTTCTTTTCCCGCATTGTATAAACAACACATTCTAAAAAACATTAATAGTTATCATGGGATGGCTTCAGTGCTTAAAAAAAACGGATATTCTACAACTTACTTTACCACGCATGATGGACAATTTGACAATGTTGAGGGGTTTTTAAGGGCTAACGATTTTGAAAACGTAAACGATGTATCTGCATACCCATCAGAAGAAGTAAAAACTACTTTTGGCGTACCTGATGATTTTATGTTTCGTTTTTCAATTCCTAAAATTAATACTTTAAACAAAAGCGGAAAGCCCTTTTTTGTAAGTTTAATGACAACTAGTGATCATGGTCCTTTTTACATACCGCCCTATTTTACACCAAAATCTAAAAAAGGAAGAGTCCGTTCTGTGGAGTATGCAGACTGGTCTCTTAAACAATTTTTTGAACTAGCAAAAAAGCAAGAATGGTTTCAAGAAACACTTTTTGTATTAGTAGCAGATCACGGTTTGGCACTTACAGCAGCTTATGACATTTCTTTAGACTATCATCATTCTCCAGGGATTATCTACAATCCTGATATTTTAGGAGCTCCAAAATCGTTTCATAATATAGCTGGGCAAATAGACATTTTTCCAACTATTATGGGTGTTTTAAATATTCCGTATGTTAATAATACTTTAGGAATAGACTTGTTAAGAGAAACCAAGCCTTTTACAATTATTAATGATGACGATAAAGTTGCTGTTTTAGACAATAACTATTTAATGATTTTGAATGATAGAAATGAAAAAAAACTATACCACTATCAAGATTTAGATACAAAAAATTATGCAAAAGATTTTCCTGAAAAGGTTAAAGCTATGGACACGTATTTACGATCTAACCTACAAGTCTTTCAATCTATGATAAACAAAAACCAATTGTCTGTAAAATAAATCTTATATTTATAAATTGCATATTTTTAAACCTTAAATATTTATATCATGTTTAAAGATCTAAAAGGAGATTTACTGGGAGGGATTACTGCAGGAATTGTTGCATTGCCACTTGCATTGGCATTTGGTGTACAGTCTGGGCTAGGAGCCTCAGCAGGCTTGTATGGAGCTATTTTTATTGGTTTTTTTGCAGCATTGTTTGGAGGTACTCCTACACAAATTAGTGGACCAACAGCACCTATGACAGCCGTAAGCTTGGTAGCAGTAGCTGCAATTGTAAATGCAAATAATGGAGATTTAGAAAAGGCATTGCCTTTAATTTTAATAGTGTTTTTTGTGGCAGGTTTGTTCCAAATTCTTTTTGGAATTATTCGTTTGGGAACTTTAATAAAATATATACCCGCTACAGTAGTTTCAGGTTTTATGAGTGGAATTGGGTTTATTATTTTAATAACACAAATTCCAAATGTTTTTGGTCATAAGGCAGGGGGAGTAATTTCATCTTTAAAAGCAGTTCCTCACGCTGTAGCAAACATAAATTTGGTAGAATTTACAATGGCAATTGCAACAATTGCGATTATATACGGATTTAAAAAAATAACCAATGCTATTCCAAGCACCTTGGTTGCTTTGTTAGCAGTTAGCATTGGGGCTATTTTTGCATTAAGCAAAGATTCTTATAGAATTATTGGAGACATACCAACAGGTTTTCCTAAACCTAATTTAGCAATGTTTTCTACATTTTCATTTAGTGATTTTTCTCCTTATATCATTACAGCAATTTCGTTAGCCTTGTTGGGTATGATTGATTCGTTATTAACATCTGTGGTGGCAGATAATATGACAAACACAAAACATAATAGCAATAGAGAACTAATAGGTCAGGGAATAGGGAATTCAATAGCAGCTGTTTTTGGAGGAATTCCTGGAGCAGGAGCCACAATTCGTACGGTGGTAAACATTGATGCTGGAGGGAAAACAAAAATATCAGGGATGATTGCAGGTTTGTTACTATTGGTTGTTTTAATGTTGTTAGGTCCTTTAGCCGCACAAATACCACAAGCCGTACTAGCGGGTATTTTGGTTACCGTTGGTATTGGGGTTATGGATATAAAAAGTCTAAAAACAATGCACAAACAACCTTTAAAAGACGTTTTAGTAATGCTATTAGTTTTAACTTTAACAGTGTTTTGGGATTTAATTTTTGCAGTAGCAATTGGAGTTGCTGTATCGTACAGCTTTGTACTGATAGATTCTATTTCTTCTAAAAGTAAAAAAAGCGTGAAGTAAATAGACTTTTTTTAAAAACCTATTTGCTTCAAATGGTTTTACTTGCGGGCTGATCTATTCTATAAATACTTATAAAATCTAAATAAAAGAAATTTCTTTTGTATTATAACTCGCATACCAAACTTTAGCAATTATTTTAAAAAAAAACTACAACACCTAGAAAAAAACTTTGCGGTAAATAATAGCTAAAATAAATTAAGGTTTAGCTCAAACCAAGTAAGTTTAACAGCATTTTATAAAATGCATAAGCATTTACTAAGACTTTGTTTATGCATCCATAAGAACATCTAAAACAAACGTTTATTTAATGTAAATACCGTAATTATCAAAAAAACATCTAAAACTAAGCCGCCTATATTCAATATTAAATTAATAAAACGGATTACTTTCCTGATGCTGTGTACCAATTAAAAAGGTATCCATGTAAATTATTGGAATTGTAAATCTATACTCTGTTAAAAACGACTGTACTACATAGTGTATCAAGCATTCGCAATTTAAAAAACGCTAGATAAAAAAGAAGAGGATCATTATAACTAATGATCCTCTTTTTTTATAATAATTATAAACTTGTTAATTTTTAATCACTTTTTTTACAAACACTCCTTCGTTAGTTATGATTTTTAAAAAATACACGCCTGCGGACAAGCTTTGAAAATCTGCATCCGATCGAACTGTTTCCCCTTTTAAATTAATGATATTATAAGACGCTTCAGGATCTTTTATTCCTTCAATTTTTACAAGGCCATTTGTTGGATTTGGGTATATTTTTATAGGACCACTTTGGTTCATAATAGTCTTTGAAGATAATTTAGTTGAGGATAATTCAATATCAGAAACATTCTTTTCGTACTGTAATCCTAGATCTGGAACAACCAGAACGTTTGTCCACTGAAACTTGTCTTTTGAATTAATTACTACAGGATTGTTCGGGAAATTAAGCCAATTTAAATCTACCATAGTAGAAAACACTCCATTAATATTTTGTTGCTTGAATAGTGCGATCTCTACTCCTGTTGATTGATTGACTATACGACTAAGTAAATTATAAGTTTTTGCAGGATCTAAATTATTTATACGAAGCTTAAAATCAATATCTATTGAAATTTTGCTGGGATTTGATAAATCATCAAAAGCTACTAAGCTAGGTTTAGAAGTAATTGTAATTTTTGGCTCAACAGTACTTTTAACATCTTCTACTGCATTAATACCAGCTGTCCAAGCAACACCTCCACGTTCGTAAGCACCAATGTCTGCTGCACTACCTATAAAAGACTTTTCAAAACCAGGAATAACGGGTCCTTGATCCACTAACGCACTTGCTACTGTAGGCATAAAATTCTGATTGTCTACATCTTCAAAAGGAGAGGTATTAAAAATTGGGCTGTCTTTAATTTCAAATTCACTTGCTCCATTTCCCTCAAACCAAGTACCCGTACTAGAGTAATTGTTGTAAATTTTATTATCTGATTGTGGATAACCGTTGACCCAAGAAACCATAGCTCCACTTGCATTCCAAATTGTATTATGATAAAAATCTAAGTTTGTATTGTTCCAGTTTACAACATATCCTACCCAAGAGACATTCCAAACTACATTGTGATGAACTGTATAACCTTTACTATTATTATCTAAGTAAATACCTGCTGCTTTTGCAGAATTTCTAGAATTATGGGAATAAGCAGGTGCTGTAGCATCATGTAACCAATTGTGATGTATTTCTGTGTTCTTTAAATTGGCATTACCAACGGTATAAAAAACACCCGAATCACTATTGATTTTTTGAGAACCCGATACGTCATTGTAAGCAACTTCACAATTAGAACCTGCTACATACATTCCATCCCTACCTGTATTAAAAACTCTATTTTTAAGAATTTTTATATTTTTTCCGTTGGTTCTTATTGGAGAAGCATGTATACCTAAATAATCTGTATTACTCACTGTGTTTCCTTCTACAATACAGTTAGAGGCCGCCCAACCGGGAAGGTAAATTCCGCTTACAGAACTATGGTTAATTTCACAGCCTTTAATTAAGGTATTATCTCCTAATACTTCAATGGCCGCTTCTGCAACTTGAGCTGATCTATTAGAAAGATTATCGTGTCCTTCACTACCATGAAGTACTTTACAATTTAGCATTTGATTATTATCTGCCTTATTGTAAATTTTTACACTTCCTCCAGAAAAAGTAATTCCGTCTAGTTTTATGTAATCTCCTTTTAACTCAGCGGTATATTTTCTAACAGCATATTCAACACTATTAATTGCGGGTATATTCCCGTCTTGTGTTTGTAAGTACAAAATGTTAGTTGCTTCATCAAAGAACCACTCTCTAGGAGCATCTAGAGCCTCTAGTTTATTAAAGAGAAACAATTGCCCATGGTAATTACCTGGTATATTTCTTTTAAATGAAGGATTGTGCATTACAAAAGGCCATTTAGAGATATTTACTTCTGTATAGTCTACTCTATTTGTTGTACTTGCGGTAATTTCTCTTGTCCAGCTAGTTCCTGAGTGCGATCCCAAATAATAAACGTATCCTCCTGTCCAATCTATGTCGGGTACATTATTAACTAAAAAATGACTTCCATTCCCTCCCGTTACAGGAGTACAATCTATAGTCCAACGGTTGTTGTCTAAATTATTAGGCCATCTGGCCAGATCCATATAATTTCCGTTATGGTACACAGCCCTAAATCTACTCGCTATAGACATATTAACGGTTGTTTTATAGATATTGCCAGTATGTAGTTGCCATCCGTTTATAACGGAGGTAGATTTAATTTCTACAGCTTCTCCTGCTGCAGCTTTAAAAGTAAGATAATTACCATCTGAACCACTTTTGTTGATAACCAACTCTTCTTCGTAAACACCTGCTCTAATAATGCAAGTGTCACCAGCATTCATTACAGATACTACTTTGTTAAACGTAGCAAAAGGACTAGTTATACTTCCATCTCCACTATCATTTCCTGTAGTAGACACGTAGAAAGTAGCTGCTAAAAGGGATTTAGTCATAAAAATGGTTAACCAAAAAAGAACGTATTTTTTTTTCATCATTCGTGATTTTAATTTAAAAAACCTAAAGTAATGAATGTAAAATTAAAAAGAGTTGTAAATAATTGAATATTAACGTTACTTTATTGATTTAAGATATTTTCAGGAGTCAAAACCCTTTAAAATTAACTACTTGGTTTAAGGTGGATCAAGATTACTAAAAATATTTAGCTCTAATGAAATTAGCAGACCGTTTAAATGCGTAAGATATAAAACAGCTTGTTAATCTCGTGCTGATTTTTTCTAGACATTGTAATATTTACTATCATAAAAAAATCAGCTAGAACAATAACATTTTTTATAAAATTAAATTTGTTGTTGAAAAGTCATTTTAATTTGTTGTGAAATGGCTGGCTACAGCCATATACAAATAGCTTGTCTGCAAATCACATGCGAGTTCGTTAAAGCTATCTAGAAAAAAACTATGTTATTTGTGCTAAAGTTAAAAGATTCAACATCTTATAAGGGATGTAAAGCAACATGTTTATGAATTTGTTTTGGTAATAAAGATACCGATAATTCAGGTAGAATATATGATGGCAAGAAAAAGAAATCAGTAACAGCTACTAAACTTAATAAAGACAGAAAAGTTAAAAGCAAGTAAGATACGAAAATAGAGGTTATTTTGGTTCAATCACTTCTATTTATCTTTGTAAATCAAGTGAGTAAAGAAACTAAAGTAACAGTAGACCAATAGAGGGATTACATACCGATTAAAAAGTATTCAATATAAATCAAACATAAAATAATAAGGGATTAAAGAATATAGCACTACACACAATGAAAGATCAGGTTTAATTTAATATAATGACCCCCAATTCCTGAGTTAATGATGTTAATCTTACTGGATATTTTAATAAATTCAGTTTTATAATAACTTGACCCAAAAGCAACAAAACAGTGTTTAACAACTTGATTAAAATGATTGTAAGGAATAAAATTTATCAAATAAAAATAATAGCTGGACAAATACTGACCTGTATGAATCTTAAAGTTAATAATACAAAAAAGCTCAAAATTGATATTAAATTCTGAGCTTTTTAAGTTTACACACTTAAGATAATAGTGGTTATAAAAAAAATCATTAATTAATGCTTAACTACTTTTTTTGTAAAAACGTTGTGTTTTGTTATGATTTCTAACATATACACTCCACTAGGTAATCCCTTAAAATTTGCAAAATGACGAACTTTTTTCCCTGTGGAATCTACAATAATATAGGAAGCATTTAAATTACCTAACCCTTCTACATTTACAAAACCTTTTGTAGGGTTGGGATACACTTTTATATCTTTGTCTTCTAATCTAAAGTTTAAACGTAGTCCTTTATCAATTGATAAATCAGAAATATTTTTTTCATCCTGTACTCCATCTCCTTCAACATACATTATATTTTTCCATTCAAACTTGTCTGTTGAATTGATTACTGCTGGATTGTTTGCAAAACTTCTCCAATTTATAGTTACACTTTTAGAGTTAGTGTCTTGAGCATTAGATTTGTTAAAAAATAAGACCTCTCCTCTTTGGTTTACAATTCGGCTATGCAATACATACTTTTTATCTGGATACAAACCATCAATGCTGATTTTAAACTTATCATCAGATATAATCTTCAATGGATTTGAAAAATCATCAAAATTGATAAATTTGGGCTTAGAGTTAATTGTAATTGTAGGTTTTGTTATAACCCTAACATCCTCTACAGCATCAACACCAGCTGTCCAGGCGATACCTCCTCGTTCATACGCTCCAATATCCGCTGCGCTTCCTAAAAAAGCTTTTGAGAATCCTGGAATGATAATACCTTTATCCACCAGTGGACTTGTTTCAACTGGGATAAAATTTAGATTTTCTGCATCCTCAAGGGGAGATTCTGAAAATATAGGGCTATTTTTAATCTTAAACTCCTCAGGACCAGCCCCCTCATACCAAGCTCCTGTATTTGCATAATTATTGTATATTTTGTTGTTAGGTTGCTTACGTCCGTTAGGCCATGCGTCCATGGCAGTGGCAGCATTCAAAAGTGTATTGTGATAAAAATTTAAATTTACATTGTTCCAATTTATTTGAATAGCACTCCAAGACACATTCCAAACTACATTATGATGTATAGTATATCCTTTACTATCATTATCTAAATAAATTCCTGCTGCTTTGGCAGGATCACGTGGTCCATAAGAATACCGAGGTGCTTCAGCATCATGGAACCAATTATGATGAATTTCTGTGTTTTTCAACTTTTTGGTACCAACAGTATAAAAAATACCAGAGTCACCATTTATTTTTTGAGAATGTGACACATCATTGTATGCAATCTCGCTGTTGATTGAGGCAACAAACATACCGTCTCTCCCTGCATTAAAAATTCTATTTTTGATAATCTTTATATTATCCGCATTGGTACGCAAGGCAGATGCATGAATTCCTAAATAATTTGAATTACTAATTGTATTACCTTCAATAACACAATTAGGAGCCGCCCATTTGGGTATTGAAATTCCATTAGCAGTACTGTGGTTTATTTCACAACCTTTAACTAGGGTATTATCACCTAAAACAAGTATAGATGCATCATCTAAACTTGTTGTAACATTTGTAAACGTATCAAACACTTCACTACCATGTACAACTTTACAATTTAAAATTTTGTTGTAATCTGCTTTGTTTTTTATTTTGATACTTCCACCAAAAAAGGTAATTCCTTCTAACGTTATATATTTACCTTTAAGTTCAGCAATACTTCTGTGACTTGCATACTCAACACTACCATCGCTTGGAATTTTTCCATCTGCTGTATGGAGATACAAGGTTTTAGATGTTTCATCATAATACCACTCTCTAGCATGATCCAATAATTCAAGATTATTGTACACATACAATTGTCCACGATTGTTATCATAGTAATTTCTCCATATAGTTGGATTATGCGGTCTAAAAGGCCACTTGTTTATGTCTACAGCAGTAAAATTTATAGTATTAGTGTTATTAGAGGTAATCTTTCTTGTCCAGCTAGTTCCAGAATGTGCTCCTATATAATACACGCTTGCTCCAGTAAGGTCAGTATTTGGTAACTTCTTAACCTCAAAAGTTGAAGCATCACCACCTAGTACAGGCTCACAATCTAAAGTCCATCTACCGTCGTCATCATTATTTGGCCAACGTGCTAAATCTAAATAGTCTCCATAATGGTATACAGCTCTATACCTGCTAGGCATATCAACATTTACAGTAGACTTAAAAATGTTACCTTTATATAATTCCCAGTTATTGATTACGGTAGTAGCGTTAATAACAACCTCTTCTCCTTCTGCAGCTTTAAAAGTAAGATAATTTGCAGCATTACCACTCTTATTAATGATAAGTTTTTCTCGATACACTCCCCCTCTTATAATACAGGTATCGCCAGCTTTCATTACAGATATCGCTTTGCTAAAACTAGAAAAAGGTGCACTAATAGTACCAATATTGCTATCATCTCCTGTTGTAGAGACATAAATAGTAGCTCCCATTAGGTTATTGGCTATTGAAAGAATTAGAAGTAAAATATAATACTTATTTATCATTATTAATTTTTTAGCAAAAGTAAAAAACAATGTTTAAAATAAATCAATAAATTAGTTTGATTTTAAAAAACTTATAATAGCCTTTTCCGTAGGTTTTCTATCTTCTATCAAACTCATATGCCCGTTTTCCACCTCGACTAAATTTGTTTTAGAATCTTTGCATTGCTCTAATAAATCTTCATATTTTAAAACAGGGTCCTTTTTACCTGTAATCATCAAAGAAGGATAAGGGCCAAAATGCAACAAGACTTCTCTATCTAGTCTCAATTTCATTCCCTCCAAAGCAGCTATAATTCCTTGTCTAGATGTCTTTAAAGCCTCTTTTTTTACCAAAGCAATTTCACTTGCATATAACTTTCTACACTTAGATCGAAATAACATAGGAATTGATGTTCTAATAAAAGACTTGTAGTTTTCTTTAACAATAGCAATCGCTCTATCTCTACCCACTTTTTTTACTTCTGTATCTGGCCTTGCTGATGAATTTAACAACACCAGACCCTTTACATTGTCAGGATGCAAGTCTGCAAAAGCTAAAGCAACATAACCACCCATAGAATGACCTACAAAAAAAGAACGCCTAATACTTAACACATCTAACACAGTTTTTACTACTTCTGCCATTTGTGACATGGTGTGTAAGTACCCTATGTTATCTGTTTTACCATGTCCTAATAAATCTACACAAATAACTCGGTATTTAGAGTTTAATAGCATTTCTAAATTGTTCCACATAAATGTGTTTTCTAAAAACCCATGTAACAAAACTACGGCTGTTCCTTTTCCAGACTCCGTATAGTGCACTTTTGCTCCTTTGTAGCTAACATATTTACTCATAGTGCAAAAATAGTAAATACTGCAACACCCACTCTACAAGTTTTTATTAATTAACTGATAAGCTTCACAAGGTTGTTCTTCTCCACTTGTTAATTTATTTGATTGAAGTTTAATGTTTTTATTTTGATGACTTCCGTTGTATCGGTAAAAAATTATGAATCAAGTTGCTGCCATTTTTCTATTGTATGTAAGAAGTGTTTTAACTTTGAGAAGCTTTTTTACTGCTTTTTTAGTTGCATATTCTCAGCTTTTTATGAACTAGATAACACTTCAATAACTTTTAATACCGCCATTTTTTGTTTTTATAAATTATTAAAACATTAACTCCTGAAAACTTATTGGATAATAAAATATTTAAAACATGTGTTAGATTTATCAGTAAAAAAAAACAGTTATTTTGTGAGAGAAAAAATGAAAAAAAAGTTGATATTTTTACTTTGTTCTCTCATTGCTACAGTTTGTGTTTCTCAGAGGAAAAAAGCACTATACTTATCATCAGAGTTAGAAATCGGTAATTATTTAGGTGCAGGAATTGATTTAAATTATCTACATAAAGATAAGTATTCTTTCAGTATTGGTGCTCAAGGCCAGTTAAGTGTACCAACTAATACTCCAAAAGATTATGATAATAGTGATGATCTACCTTTTGCAAATTTAAAATCTGTTGGAACAATAAGAGTTTTAATGGGTAGAGTTTTTAATCTAAGCAGTAAGCGATTGACTAGATTAAATCTCCAAATAGGAGTTTCATTAAATACAATTGAAAAACCCACAGATTGGATAAGAACAGAAAAAACAGCAGAAGGTTATAAGTATAAATATAGAAATGACAAAGACAAGTCAATGGGATTTGTTATTTCTCCAAGTATAGAGTTTCCTTTGTTTAATTTGGTTGGCTTTAAAGTAGCACCCAAAGTACATTTTACAAAAGGGGAAATTTTTGCAGGTGTAGGTTTTGGAGTTTTGTTAGGCGATCTAAAATAAAACTCTTTAATATAAATCTTTAAAAGCCTTTCTCTGTTTAGTGAAAGGCTTTTTTTTATCTTTGCTCACATTGTTTTTAATTTGAATTTTAAAATCAGATAACATAAAAAAACAAGCAGGGGAGGCATATGTGATTAGGGATCGGATGTTGGCACAGTAGTATCGTATAAGTCCTTCTCTATTCATACCAAGGACTTTCAACTGGCGTAACAGAAAAAGCCTTGAATTGCAACTTGAAACAATGCTGTCAACATACTTACTAAAAGTTAGATGTTTGTCAATGTGTATGCCTAAAAACTTGGTATCCTTAGAAGGTTGAACACTTACTGAATCATCAACAAAAATAGTCTCATATATAGTAATTAGTACGACCATTAAAATAAACATTCATAATAACCGTCTTGTTAGCATTCAAAAGCATCATATTATCTACGGCCCAATTCATAGTATGGGTGACAGCTTCAGCTACGCTTTCTCCTCGATTGCTAAATGTTTTGTAAAATGTTGTATCATCTGCGTATTGTACCATATTGTAGCCGCCGAGACTTAGGTCATTAACATAAAAAAGCCATAGTAGGGGGCCTAGCTTAGTGCCCTGAGGTG
>ENA-ORXR01002743-ORXR01002743.1-marine-metagenome-genome-assembly--contig:-NODE-2743-length-16446-cov-23.731077_pt1 | contig 16446 bp, 14 predicted proteins | sample MGYA00237866_ERZ511479 | MGnify/ENA metagenome assembly ERZ511479 | reverse complement strand
GTGATCCCGGCAGGACTCGAACCTGCGACCTGAACATTAGAAGTGTCCTGCTCTATCCAGCTGAGCTACGAGACCGATTTTTATTGTTTCATGGTTATATGGTTTCATTGTTGATAGGTTTTCGCGAAGCGAAAACAAAAAGCAATTGAACAATGAAGCCATGAAACAATCGAACGACAAAGTTAAGGCGTTTTTTCAAGAAAAGAAACTGTAACTATTCTTTTTTCAAATCTTCGTTGGCTCCTTCTTTCAGACGCTCATTTTCTTCCTTTCTTTTCAGGTAATAATACTGTTCGATTTGAGAACGTATATTCAGGTCAGAAAGTTCAGTTTGGTAGGTATCATTTCGTTTGCCGTCTATGATACGCGCTTTTGTATTATCGCTTAGTTGAAGGTGTAGGAAGTCTCTAATTTCTTGTCGAAGCGCTTCATCATATATTGGAAAAGCTGTTTCGATACGATAACTAAGATTGCGCGTCATCAAGTCGGCAGACGACAGATAGATGTGTTCTTTTTTATGATTGAGGAAATAATAAATCCGCGTATGTTCCAGAAAACGATCCACAATACTAATGACTGAGATGTTCTCACTCTTACCCTTCACGCCCGGTACGAGACAGCACAAACCTCGACAAATAATCTTTACCTTAACCCCCGCCTCGCTTGCTTCATATAGTTTTTCGATGATTTTCTGGTCTTCTATACTGTTGATTTTGAAGATGATACGAGCTTTCTTACCTGCTTTAGCATAGGCGATTTCGTTTTCGATATATTTCGTAATCGTAGAACGCAAATTGAACTGCCCGACCATTAAATGCTCAAACGGCTGTGTAGGAGGTTTCACCGTTTCCAAAAAAGCAAATATGCGCGACACCTCGCGTGTAAGGCGCACATCGGTGGTCATTAGTCCGTGATCGCCATAGATTTTTGCTGTTCCTTCATGGAAATTTCCGGTACTCATATAGCAATAATTTTGCAATCCTTCATCGGTCATACGTGTCACCATTGCCAATTTACAATGTACCTTTAAGCCCGGAAAACTGTACAGCACACGCACACCTGCCTTTTCGAGTTTTTCGCCCCAAGCCAAATTTGCTGCTTCATCAAATCGCGCCTTTACTTCCACAAATGCCGTCACCTGTTTACCTGCTTTGGTGGCGGTTATGAGTGCGTCCATAATGCGCGATTTGGCAGCTACGCGGTACTGCGTGATTTTGATATGGGTCACAAGCGGGTCTTGCGCGGCTTCTTCAAAAAACTTTACCGTATAGTCATACGAGTGATAAGGATAGAGCAGCAGTTGGTCGCTTTTCTGGATATTTTCAAATATAGATAAATCATTTTCAAGAGAAGACTTGGGAAGGGGTGGGAGAGGGGTGTATTTGAGTTGTTTCATCCCAAAATCAGGAAAACTGAAAAAATCGAAATTATTATGATACCGCCCTTCGGGCAATAAATCATCTTCACTCAAAGAAAAAACTGCCATCAAAAATTCCAAAAAACGCTGTGGCATCGTGCGGTCATAAACAAAGCGCGTAGCGGGACCGACATTGCGTTTGTGAATACTTTCTTTGATTTTTTTCAGTAAATCGCCCGAATATTCATCATCAATATACAACTCCGCATCGCGCGTCAATTTGATTGAAAACGTATCACGTATCACATATCCCGGAAACAAAAATGAAATACTATGTCGCACGATGTCATCCAGAATAATCAACTCATGTTGCCCTTCCTCCGACGGCAATTCTACAAAACGCGACAAGTGATTCGACGGAATCTGAACAAGTGCATAGCGTGTTTTTCCTTTATCACTTCCATCAGCTTCCTCCATATCAATGCCGAGATAGAGCGCAGCATTATTCAAAAACGGTGAAATCTTCTTTTTGACCAACAACATCGGCTGCACATACGGCAACATATTATTATTAAAATACTCTTCAATAAACTCCTTTTGTTTGTCGTCCAAATCCATTCTCCGCCTCACATGAATACCATTCTTTCGCAATTCGGTGATAATTTCTTCCTCAAAAATACGGCTAAATTCCTCCTGCTGCTTATTCACCACCTTGTGAATCTTCCGAAGCAATTCCCGCGGGTCAGATTCCACCATACGTCTGTCCTTCTTCTTCAAGCGAATCAAACTACGGTGATACGCCACCCGCACCTTGAAGTATTCGTCCAGATTATTCGAGTAAATTGCTAAAAATTTCAGTCGCTCCAATAGCGGCACACTCCGGTCTTTTGCCTCCTGCAACACCCGATAATTGAAGGTCAACCAACTTAAGTCTCTATGTACGTAGTTCATAACTAATGGATTGAGTGATTTTTGATTTTAGATTTTTGATTAGGTTTTGCTTCGCAAAACTTAGAATAAATCAATCAAAAATCAAAAATCGCCGAATCAAAAATCACTGATACTTCTTAGGAAATTCAAAACTAACCATTCGCCCATTATCCGAACTAAGGTCATTCCATGATTTTATGTCAAATTCGATTTCGACAATACCGCAAGTAGGAACATTTGGGATATACTCCTCTGAATAAGTATTGGCAAAAATCGTAAAGTCGGGATTATGCCCGAATAAAAAAGCGACATGATGTTCATCGGATAAATGCTGTGAAATATTCATCAAAACCGGAAAACCGGCAAGATATATTTCCTTTTTTACATCAATATCACCTTTTGGATAACCAACAGCCTCGGCAATAATCTTGGCAGTACGCAATGCCCGCACAGCATAGCTACTGATGATAATATCGGGCTTTACACCCTTCTCTTTCAGCAAGTTACCCATAAAGGGCGCGTCCCGCAAACCACGCTGATTGAGCGGACGTTCATGGTCTTTTAGCGAATCATCCTTCCAACTGGACTTCGCATGTCTGATTAAATATAATCGCTTCATAATTTTAGTCGATAATTGATAGTCCATAGTCGATAATTAATTTCCGTCGTGAGCTGATTTTTTCGCGTAGCGAAAACAAAAAACTATCGACCACGGACTATTGATCATCGACTATACTCCACAAAAGTAAAAAAAGGTAGGAAAAATTTTATCTTTGCGCCCTGTTTGGTGTGTCGTGATTGGTAATTAGTGATTAGTGATTGGTTAAATTATAGAATGAATATTAATTTTTTATAAATATTTTAGGTTGTTTTACTTTAATTTATAAATAATTATTTTATGTATTTTTTAACAAAACAAAAATTCTATTTTTTATTAAATAATAATTATTGTTTTGTAAATAATTTAAAATAAATAAGTACCAATTTCACTAATCACTAATCACTAATCACTAATCACTAATCACCAATCACAACATTAAAAAATTAATCATTAACCATTAACCATTAGTAAATGGCTTTAAAATGTGGCATCGTAGGTCTGCCCAATGTTGGTAAATCTACACTTTTCAATGCGCTGACCAATGCGAAGGCTTTGGCGGCAAATTATCCCTTTGCGACCAAAGAACCCAATGTCGGTATCATCACTGTACCCGATGACCGCCTAAACAAATTGGCAGAAATCGTCAACCCTCAAAAGGTGCAGCCTACAACAGTAGAAATTGTTGATATAGCAGGTTTGATAAAAGGCGCGAGTCAGGGCGAAGGACTTGGTAATCAATTTCTTGCGAACATCCGCGAGGTAGATGCGATTGTGCATGTAGTTCGTTGTTTTGATGATGATAATGTGGTGCATGTCGATGGACGTGTAGATCCTGTGGGTGACAAAGACATCATAGACACCGAATTGCAGCTAAAAGACATCGAAACACTCGACAAGCGACTCGAAAAACTCCGAAAGCAAGCCAAAACCAATGAAAAAACCGCCTTACGCGCCTTAGAATTTGCAGAAACACTCAAGGCACATATCGAAGGTGGCAAACCTGCCCGCACCTTTGCTGTCGAAGATAATGACAGCAAAATGTTCCACGAGTTTTTCTTACTCACCGCAAAACCCGTGTTATATGTTTGCAATGTGGACGAATCCTCTGTCAATGATGGGAATACCTACACCAAAGCTTTCAAAGCTGCCGTAGCCGATGAAGATGCTCAAACCATCTTGATTAGCGCAAGCATTGAAGCCGATATCGCCGAACTCGAAAGCTACGAAGAGCGCATGGAATTTCTCACCGAAATGGGCTTATCCGAACCCGGCGTCAACAAGGTCATTCACGCATGCTATCGTCTGCTCAAATTGATAACATACTTCACAGCAGGTGAAAAAGAAGTTCGTGCATGGACCATACGCGAAGGCACACTCGCGCCCGGTGCAGCAGGTGTCATTCATTCCGATTTCGAACGCGGATTCATTCGTGCCGAGGTGATTAAATATAATGATTATGTCTCACTCGGCTCAGAATCTGCTTGTCGTGACGCAGGAAAGATGTCCGTAGAAGGTAAGGAATATGTAGTGGGAGATGGCGATGTGATGCACTTCCGGCATAATGTCTGACGTAAAATCATACTACTATACATGAGTGAAAAAATCCAAAAATCAACTGTCTTGCTGAATTTATTTGAGTGTGTCACAAATCGGTGGTCAGTTCAAAAAAATAAAAAAACCAAAAATGAACCGTCTTTCTGAATTTATTTCAGAATCTCCCAAGCGATAGAAAAACAAATACCGCATAAAAGCCCATAATTTGTTGTTTTTGAAGGAGATACAAAACCTTAGCTCACATCTAATATTGTGTTTGTGGTTCGGGAGATACTGAAATAAATTCAGCAAGACGTTCTGGTTTAGAGGTTCATGCATAAGTAGTATGACGTAAAATCTGTAAACCCCAACAGAAAACCGCTAAAGTTCGAAATTATCACACACAAGTCGGAAGCATCGCGTTACGTTTTGGCTGTTTCTCTCAAAAGAGTTTTGTCCAAAACTCACTTTTTTTACCACTTTTGGACAAAACTCTATAAAAATAATATAATTTATCCATAATAAAAAAACCGAACCCCAACGGAAAAACCGCCAAAGTCCGGAAATATCTTTAACTCGTAACCCGAATCACTTATTCAAATACTTCATCATCATTCTCAAAAGCCCTTCGTTCTTCCCGTAAGGTGCATAACGTATAGGCGCATCTATGAGAAGCGACTTGTGCAGTACACTCTTCTTATGCGAAAAAGTATCAAATGAAGCCGGACCGTGATACGAACCGATGCCACTTTCGCCCACACCACCGAAAGGTAGATTCGGGTTAGCGATGTGCATCAGCGTATCGTTGATACTCACGCCGCCGGCGCTCGTTTCAGACATTACTTTGTCGATATTTTTTTGTGATTTAGAAAACATATATAATGCGAGTGGTTTTTCGCGGTCGTTGACAAATTTAATCGCGTCTTCAAGGCGCGTATAAGTCAAAATCGGTAAAATAGGACCAAAAATCTCCTCTTGCATCACCGCGTCATCTTTAGCGACATTATCCATCAAAGTCGGTTCGATATAAAGGTCGGCTTCGTCCGTTTTTCCACCGAAAATAATGTCGCCGCCGCCATCCATCAAGCCTTTCAAACGTCTGAAATGCTTCTTATTGATGATGCGTCCGTAGTCCGGGCTTTCCTGTGCGTTTTCACCGTAGAATTTGGTGATTTGCGTTTTCATTTCCGCGACGAATTTATCCTTAACTTGCTCATTAATAAGCAAATAATCCGGCGCAATACAAGTTTGTCCGGCATTCATGAGCTTGCCCGACACGATACGTTTTGCGGCATGTACTACATGGATTCTTTCATCTACAATGCAAGGACTTTTTCCACCCAATTCAAGCGTAACAGGTGTAAGATACTTGGCTGCTGCCTGATAAACGATGCGCCCCACATTCGTACTGCCGGTAAAGAAAATATAGTCAAATCTCTCCGCCAAAAGTGCCTGCGTTTCGGGTACGCCACCTTCAACTACGGCGATATATTCATCCGAAAAATTATCTGTCAGTAAATTGGAAAGAACCTTAGCAGTATGCGGCGCATATTCCGAAGGTTTAGCGATAACCGTATTACCCGCACACATGGCACCCACAACAGGTGCAATCAGCAATTGGAAAGGATAATTCCATGGCGCAATGACCAGCACATTTCCGTAAGGCTCGGATTGAATATAACTCGACGCCTTTGCATGAAATAGCGGCGTAGCCACCTTTTCGGGTCTTGCCCATTTCTTGGTATTGGAAATCGCATCGTCCAAATCATTCAGCACAAAACCAATTTCCGTCAGATAGCCTTCAGTATCGCATTTACGAAGGTCTTTATAGAGCGCATCCAAAATGGCACGTTCATTTTCAACAATCGCAGTACGAAGTTTTTTCATCTGCGCGATGCGAAATTTCACATCTTTCGTTTCGCCTGTAGCGAAGTAATCGCGTTGTCTGCCAACAAGGTCAGCGATATATGCTGTCTGCGAGGGTGCTAAGGTGGTAATTGCTGTCATAACAAACTGTACTGACGACTTTTCAGGCTGACCGCGAACTTGTACAGGCGAATTTATTCGCCATGTGTAGTAAAATATTTATTTATAATTAAATGTAAATAAATATTTTACAAATTGAACTTGTGTTTAACATGGCGATTGAAATCGCCTGTACAGTATTCGCGGTCAGCCTCTTTAGCCGTCATGTTGAATATTTGCAAATTTAATTTTGAGCCTTACGACGGCTAAAAGTCGTCGGTACGGCTTTACAAATATACAAAAACACAACGTATTATTTTGAAAATTACAAATTAACTGTTTTCTTCATGCGGAAATAACGATGAAACTGTCATTGAGTTGACATTAAAAGACACCTTTTTTTCCGAAACTTACGACTTGCTTTTTGGTTTATTAAATAGGTCTTACTTTTACCGAAATTATAAGTGAATTTGTTTCTTTTGTAATTGAAAACCAATATGTTAGGAACGTGTATGAAATAAGTTCGTAATTTTAGAATTGGATTTTTTGCTTTAGACGATTCAATAAAATAGGCGTTTATCGGGTATAAATAACTATTTTATTGAAGAAGTATAAAGAAAAAAAGACATTATAAAATGCGAAGTTATTTAATACACATTCCTTAAGACCTTATTTGTAATAAAACGAACAACTCACATATGAATTTAAAAAAAGATACGGAAGGCATCATTCAGCAGGTCTGTGATTTGCTGCACAGAATGGACGATGAGATGTTTGCCCAATCCTTAAAGGTATTTTCAGAGAGTTCTATTGGGTCGCATATCCGGCACATTCACGGATTCTACGCCTGTTTGGTGCAGGGGGCAGAATCGGGTGTGGTCAATTACGACAAGCGCGAGCGCGACCTTCGTATCGAAACTGAAACGATGTATTGTGATGAAAATCTTTGCAGTCTCGTGCCGCATATCAATGGTCTGGATTTGCAGCAACCCGTTACCGTGTTACAAGGGATGTACATTTCTGATAAAGCCAATGGTGAAGGCATCGCTTCCAGCATTGGGCGCGAGTTGATTTACACCTTCGAACATGCTATTCATCACCTTGCTATCGTAAAGATGGGATTGCAGGTGCATTTCCCTGATTTTGAGGTAGATAAGAATTTGGGCGTCGCGCCTTCCACCATCGAATATCGCCAAAGCGTATGTGCACAGTAACTTATTTGCCGCTTGCCGACAACGGTTTTATACTCACCTCAAATCGCGACGAGGGCGTCATGCGTAAACCCGCACTTATGCCCGAAGTGTATGATGTAGCAGGCAAACATATCATGTTTCCGAAAGACGGCGAAGCGGGCGGAACTTGGATCGGCGCGACTCCATATGGGCGCGTAGTGTGCCTCATGAACGGTGCATTTGTGCGACATGAGCGCGAATTGCCCTATCGAATGAGTCGCGGACAAGTCGTGTTGGATGCTTTAACGGCAGATAATTTAGAAGATTTTTTGCAAAATTATTTTTTGGAAAAAATAGAACCTTTTACGATTGTTGCCTTTGATTGGGAAAATGAATTTCAGCGTTGGGAATTGCGTTGGGACGGAAAGCAACGACACATCAAAGCACTCCCGCACGAGCCGCAAATTTGGTCTTCATCCACATTGTATGATGATGAAATGCACGACAAACGCAAAAAATGGTTTGCCGAATGGCTTTCAGAAAACACTGATTATCAAGTGAATAGAATACGAAATTTCCACAAAACAGCAGGAGACGGCAATCCAATCACTGACTTACGCACCGAACGCGGTTTCCTACGAACAGTCAGCGTAACAACAATAGAAAAATCAGATTTAACCGTAAAAATGACCTACGAAGACCTTCGCACAGAGACTACCGACACAGCCGAGTTTCCGGCATTTACATTAGAAAAAGTGGCACTACGGTGAAAACTGTGGGTCAAAAATTTTGAGCTAAAGCTGAAAATCGGGAGACTTGCCTTGCATTTTGAAAATGCAAGGCAAGTTTGAGCATTACATCTGGATTTTTATTGCTACCCACAGTTTTCACCGTAGTGCCGAAAAAGTATAAAGATTGTTAAATTGTTTGATTGTTTGATTGCGAAATTATTCAATTGTCTATTATTTTTGCGAAGGAAAATAACAATCAAGCAATTTGGCAATCAAACAATTAAAAAGAATGAGCAGTAAATCAACGGGCGTGTTTATTACATTAGCTTGGCCCGATACTTTTGTCAGCACATCGGGCGGACCTTTGGAGCGATTTTTACAATTATTGGGTGCAGGAAAAAATGGTAAATTTCGAGGCGGTCATGCGGCTTTGGCTTTGATAAATCGAAGTACACGGAGTCTGGAATTTCATGACTTTGGACGTTACATTACGCCTGATGGCATGGCACGTACACGCAGTGCAGATACCGATCCGGAAATTACGATGAAAGACACGCTTGCTAAATTTGATACCAAAGGCAATCTACTGAATGTCAATGAGATTTTGATTCGCTTGGAATCTGACCCCGAAGCTACGCATGGAGATGGTCGTATGCTTGTATCTTTCTGTTATGAAGTAGATTATGCAAAAACAAAAGCCTATATAGATGAAATGATTAGCTTGGGAAGTATTCCGTATCGTGTGTTTGGCGAAGGGTCGAATTGCTGTCGTTTTGTGGCGGATAGCTTTAAGGCGGGAACGTTGAGTGCACGCTTGAATTTCAAATTTAAATATCCCATGACGATTACACCATCGCCTATCGGGAATGTGGTCAATGGCAGCTCGGACGGAAATATGTATGAGGTGTACAAAGGCATCATACGTCCATATCCGGGCGGACGACGACACACCGCACGTGAGTTGATGAAAAATACTTTTGGAGAGGATAAAGAGATACAAGGCTTTACCCTCGTCGGCAATATGCTCGAACCGCCCAAACCGGAAATTGTGCCACACACCGCACAGTGGCTCGGCGGACGCGGCGCAGGTTCATGGTTTCATGCGATACAAATGCCTGATTTGGAAGCAGATGAATTTCGCGTAAAACGATATATCAATGATGGCAGAGTAATGTATGACCGCGTCTTTCGCCTTGAAGCCGGAGCTTTGAATTTGAATGAACCTTACCAATTTATCCATGATTGCCATGCCGCCAAAACGACGATTATACAGTATGACAGGAGAATGGAAATGGCATATCGGGCATCGGCGTATCATTTGGTTTGAGTTAGTTTATTAGTTTATTGAGTTCATTGAGTTTGCAAGATAAAATAATTAACTTTGTGAACCCAATAATTCACGTTTCGCTGAAATCAAAATTAAAAAATAACAATTGAATTGAAATGCCCCGTACCGACGACTTTAGCCGTCGCAGAACAACGAAGCATTTGACGGCTAAAGTCGTCAGTACAGGTCGCTTCAATTCAAATTTAATTTTTATTATTTAATAAAATATTGATTATTATTTTTTTATGAATTTTAATTATTTAAAATATTATTTCAGCGAAACATGAACAATAAACTTAATAAACCCAATAAACCCAATAAACTTTATAAACTTAATACTAACAATATGCACAAATTATTATTATTTCTATTTTCAATCATTTTATTATCAACTGGCTGTAAAGATGATGAAGATACAAGCCCCGCAAGCCGCGACGAGTTCTTTATTGCTAATTTTGATGGCACAGAAAAAAATCTTACCTACTCCACCAATGCTTATAACATTGGTTTCGAGGCTGAAAATTCAGAGAATTTCGATTCTACCGGAACACTCATCAGTTACACCATAGGACCGGGTGCGAGTTTGAGTCAAGATGCTGATTTGGCGCAATTTCTTGGCGGATTGGATACAGAAACTGATGAACGAGTGACGATGTTTTTCGGACAAAATGTATTCACAGAACGCGAATGGGCACTGGATAGCCTCAATAATTTCGATTCAATTTTTGGCGTCGGCACACAGCCCTACATGGACAATGATCCCGCCAACGCAGAAACGCCCGGCATAGAAATTCGCTGGACAGACGACGACCTCAAAACATGGTCAACTCGTAATGGCACGCAGTCGGGCAGCACATTTAATGTCACGAAAAGCGAACCATTTACCATAGAAGGTATGCACCAAAACAAAGTGGATGGCACATTCAACTGCAAACTCTACGACACCTCTGGTAATAGCATCAACGTGACCGGCGGTACATTTTTTATGACCTTTCAGATACTTTAGGATTTTTGATTTGGGTGGATTTTTGATTTAGTGATTTTTGATTTCGCTCCGCGAAGTTATTAATAATTTTACGAAGTAAAATTCAATCAAAAATCAAAAATCCCTCAATCAAAAATCCCTCAATCAAAAATCAAAAATCTGTCAATGTCAAAAATTATTCTAAAGCGGAGAAAAGATGCGCCAATCAGGCGACGCCATTGTTGGGTATTTTCAGGGGCGATTTATCGGATAGAGGGCGAAGTACACAACGGCGATACCGTAGAAGTGTATAACGCTGAGGACGAATATCTTGCAACGGGACATTACCATGATGGCAGTATTGCAGTACGTATTTTTTCTTTTGAAAAAACATCAGGCGATACCGATTTTTGGATAAAAAAAATACGCGCAGCTTACGAAATACGTCAAGCACTCCATCTGACGGATAATCCCGAAACGAATGCCTATCGTCTTGTACATGCAGAAGGAGACGGATTGCCGGGGTTGATTTTAGATTATTATGCAGGTGTGGTGATTTTGCAGGCACATTCTATCGGAATGCACTTGGCAAGACATGAAATCTGTGCTGCCCTTCAATCTGTGTATGGCAAAAATCTTCTTGCAGTGTATGATAAAAGTGCCGAAACACTTCCGCGAGAATACGCGCAAGGTGTCGAAAATGGGTATTTAGCGGGAGAAAATGTACCAACTGAAACGCTTATTTTGGAGTACGGGCATCGTTTTTATGTAAATTGGGAAACGGGACAAAAAACTGGTTTTTTCCTCGACCAACGCGAAAATCGACATCTATTGGCACGTTATACCAAAGGAAAAACCGTGCTGAATGCCTTTTGTTATTCAGGCGGATTTTCGATGTATGCCTTGCGTGCAGGAGCAAAAATGGTACATTCGGTAGATGCCTCAAAACGCGCTATCGAGCTTGCAGAACGTAATGCGAACTTGTTGGAAGGTCTTGAAGGTGAGCATGTTGCATATGCCGATGATGTGCTTAAATTTCTCAAAGAACCACCAACGGAATACGAAGTCATGGTACTCGATCCACCTGCTTTTGCAAAAAATGTCCGCGCCCGACACAATGCCGTCCAAGGCTACAAACGCCTCAATGCAGCCGGATTAAAACGCATTGCGAAAGGTGGTATCTTATTCACTTTTTCCTGTTCGCAGGTGGTGGATGCGGCACTATTTCGTAATACTATCTTGGCGGCAGCACTCGAAGCCGGACGTCCTGTACGCATCCTCCACGAACTCACGCAAGCCCCCTGTCATCCCGTCAATATCTTCCACCCCGAAGTGAGTTATTTGAAGGGATTGGTACTGTATGTGGGGTAAGAAATGAAAATGAAAATGCCAAATCAATAGATTTATTACGATAACACATAAACTGTTTTATTTTTTTGTTAAAAACTAATTTAGTGTTAAACTAATTTTCGTACAATTTAAAGGAAATTAAGTCTATTTTCATTGTAATTGCAAGTTTTCATTTTCATTTTTATTGTAATTTTTATTTCTATTTTCATTTCTATTTTCATTTTCATTAAAAATAAATACCTTCACGACTGTTAACATTCATTCGGAAACCCGTATTTAATAACAAACGCAAAACATTGAACGTACTGCAAACACTACACGACACTCCACAAGAAGGAGTCAAACAAGTTTATCACCTTGCTTACTACACCATTGCTAATCAACTCATAGAACAAGGTAATAGCGAGTCGCAGGCACGGGAATACTTTCGTAGAGCAGTCGTTTTCCTCACAAAACAGGTCAAAGAACACAACTTTGACCCCGACATGGATGTTACGCTTTATCTCTCAACGGTTATTCAGGGATTGAAAAAAAAGTAACGAGTAACGAGTAACGAGCGCCGAGTAAAATAAAAACTCGCAACTCGCTAACTCGCAACTCGCAACTCAAACATGATAGAGCAATATCTCATCGGCAAATTGCGAGGCAACAAACTCAAGAAGTTTGAACAGGAATTGTATGCCTATACCTTACCTGGTGATGTCGTGGTCATTACCACCTTTGATTTTGAGGATGAAAGCATCCTTGAAATGCTCGACAAAAACAAAAAAATAGAAGAGCAACTCAAAAAACAAGACTTCTTTTTTATTGGACAATTGAAAAGAAGAAACCGTAAAGCACAAAAACGCCTCTATGACAAACTCTACCCAAAAATTCGTAGTCATATCCTCAAAAACAGCGGCGACGAAAATGATGTGCATGACTTTACCCAAGAAGTGATTATTAAACTGTATGAAAAACTCAAAAAAGACACCGCAAAAATCACCACCCTCGAAGGGTTTGCCTTTGGCATCCTCCGAAATATGTGGCTCAAAGAACTCGAAAAACGCAAACGAACTGCCGAGAAAAACAAAGAATACGGCGGTAGTTTAGAAACCTCCACCGACCCCGAAGACAGTTTTGATGACGACGCCGAGCATCGCACCCGCATACTACGCGAGTGCATGGAAATGCTCAAACCCGAACAAAGCGAATTTCTGGAATACTATGACCTCCAAAGTCACAACATCAAAGAAACTGCCCTACATTTTGGCTTGGATGAAGTCAGTGTACGGGTACGTGCCAACAGATGCAGAAAATATCTCAGAAAAAAACTCATAGAACACCCTGAATATAATAGATACTTTTGAAATGTAAAATGTAAAATAATAAATTTAAAATGTAAAAGTGCCAATAGTACGTGTACCAAACATTTTCATTATTGTTTTTGTAAAAAATTCAAATTCAAATAAATACGAACGAAATTCATTCGCTCTGCGTCCTACAAATTTACATTTTACATTTATTATTTTATATTAAAAAATTCACTCACTCACTCACTCACTCATTCACTCATTGAAAAACATTGTAACATTTAAGCATTACCTCATTTAAGCATTAAAAAAAATGTCTGACGTACAAATAAATATCGACGATTATATCAAAGGCAGAATGGATGCACCTGCGGCGGAGTCATTTGAATCACAAATGGCTGCCGACCCTGCATTGGCTGGTGAAGTCCAAGAGCAGTCGCAGGTCATGAATGCCTTAGAAGAAGCGGGCAACCAAGAGGTACAAGCCCAAATCGCCGCCGTCAGTCAACAACACCAAAACGAATCCAAACCCAAAGCAGACGACACCCCGCCCCCTAAAAAAAATGACCAACCCGCCCCCAAAACCAAGTCAAAATCCGGTGCTGCTGCCGTCATCAAAGCCATATTCAGAGTAGATGGTAAAGAGGCAGAAGTCATCGCGCTTTCCTACTCGTTCCAACAAGAAGTGGACAACATCGGTCAACCCGCAGGCGAGGTCAAAGGCGGACTCATCCATGTCTCGCTCGGTGCATTGGGCGAACCTACACGCTTTGCATGGGCAACAACTTCGGATATGAAAAAATCCGGTGAAATCGAATTCATCGGCGCACATGGAAAGACCCTCAAGACCCTCAAATTTGAGGACGCTTACTGCGTCGCCTATACCGAAGAGTACGAAGCCTTCGCCGACAGCGTATCCGGTAGAGTGACTATTAAAGATGGCGCAAAAGAACATCTCACCCTTTCTGCAAGAAAAATTTCTATCGCAGGAGAATCACATATCAATACTTGGGTGTAATGTAGCACGGTGCTTCCAGCCCGTGTCCGCATCAGTTGAGAGCATGTTCAATTTTTTTCAGGCAGAAAAAAATTAAACATGCTCTTTTGCATACGTGAGGCACAGACTGAAAGTGCTGCACTACCTTTCCTAAATTTTTTCCTACAAACACTGTTAACATCTAAAGAGCATAAGGAATATATAGGTGTAAGTCACAAACAGAAAGCTGTTACATTCTTTTAAGATGAAAATAGACACAAAATGAGAAAATATTCGATGGCAATTAGTCGGTCATATATATTTCACCGAAATGGTCAATCAATCATTTTTCTCATTCAAAATTCAAAATTAATTCATTCAAAATTAATTTAAAAAAAGTGTTTACATCATCCAACATACGGGAATGTATAAGTGAAAATAAGACATAACATCAAAATAATTCTTTGACAATTTAAACAACACTTCTAAGGAATTGAGACTTGATTATAATTAGTTGATAATACATTTAAAATCAAAGTTATAAATCAGCAAAAAATTTCTAATAAAAAGTGTTTACATTTTAAAGATACAGAGAATGTAAAGGTGAAAGTCAATTACAATTACAAATTAATTGATGATTATTAAACTAAATTATCAAACTATTAAAACTAAGTAATCATGGCAGCAGTAATTAAAGCATTATTTAAATCAAACGGAGAAGAATCCGAAGTAGTAGCATTGTCTTACTCATTCGACCAAAATGTAGATAACATCGGTCAACCCGCAGGTGAAGTTCGCGGTGGTATCATCAACGTTTCACTCGGTTCGCTCGGTAGCGAAAAGCGTTTCGGTTGGGCAGTAACCTCCGATTTGAAGTACGACGGCGAAATCGAATTTATCGACGCAAACGGTAAAACCCTCAAAACCCTCAAATTCAAAGAAGCATACTGTGTAGGTTATACAGAAGATTACGAAGCCTTTTCAGGTGGCAGAGATGCAGGTAATGTGACCGTCAAAGATGGCGCGAAGGAGCATTTGACACTTTCTTGCAAAGAAATCTCCGTAGCCGGTGAAATGCACGCAAATACTTGGTTAGATGCATAAAGTATCAAACACCCAGATTTCCTTATGATTGTTTGACTGTCTAATTATGAAGGCAGTCAAACAATTTCATTCACTCGAAAATGATATAATAAATTATATATCAAGTTGATAAGCCATACCGAATTTCGGTAGTGGCTTTTTGGCTATCCAAACTCTAAGAGTAAATTCCAAATCACAAATTCCAAATTCCAATAGAACATAAAATATGGAACAAACTTGCGATTGAATTTGGTGCTTGGGATTTGGAATTTGAAAATTTATAAATTATGGCAACAGCAAAAGCAAACATCACAATAGGTGGTAAAAAAATAGACCCATATAATATTTCTGTCCAACAAAGATGCGACCGGCATCATCAATTTGAAATTGCCGTTGCCGTCGAAAAAATCGAAGGGGCGAACAGCCTCACCATTGACAATTCCATCAATTATATCGGGCAATCCACCGAAATCAACATCCAATGTGCCGATGGTAATTTTAAATTTAAAGGACTGATTACCAGCGTACACATTGACCGTACCTATACGGGCGACAGTCTGATTATCTTTGCCGGATACAGCCCCACTTACCTGCTCGAAGACAACGTGGGTACGCAATCTTACGAAGAAAAAGACCTCGCAGGAATTGCCAATGAAATACTCGGCACATATCCCGCTAACTTGCTGAATCCCAACATTTCACCACAGTATAGCACGCCGATTCCTTACGTAGTTCGCTACAAGGAGACCAACTATCAATTTCTTTCCCGCCTCGCGGCGATTTATGGCGAATGGTTTTATTACGACGGCGAATCGTTGGTATTTGGCAAATTGCCCAATCCGGCGAGTGTCACCGTTACATTGGGCAAAGATTTGGAGTCCTTTGACTACGGCGTACAAGTGCGTCCATCGAAATTTGAATACCAATCGTACAACTACGAAGAAAACCGCATGGTGACAAACGCATCAACGGGTTTCAAGCCGGGTTGCTTGGATAATTATGGCAAAAAAGCACTCGATACTGCCGACAGTATTTTTCCGAATACTCCGACAAATCCCATAGCACACGATACCCGCGAAGATGCCCTGATGAAGCATTTAGTAGAAGCGCGAAAATCCTCTATTTTGAGTGATACCACCTTTTTTAAAGGGCAAAGTACCCATGC
>ENA-ORXR01002740-ORXR01002740.1-marine-metagenome-genome-assembly--contig:-NODE-2740-length-16453-cov-14.692294_pt1 | contig 16453 bp, 17 predicted proteins | sample MGYA00237866_ERZ511479 | MGnify/ENA metagenome assembly ERZ511479 | reverse complement strand
TCACCCCCCCCCCCCCCCCGCCCCGGCCACCCTCCCCCCCGCCGCCCGCGCCTTCCTCGCTTCTCACCCGCACCCCGACTCCCACCACCACCCCCGCTGGGACGCCGCGAAGCGCCTCGAGATCTCCGTCTTCGACGCGTTCGACTGCAAGACCACCATCCCCGCCTCCGCCGTCCCACGGGACGCCCAGATCTTCGACTTCCTGTGGCGCTGCACGTACAAGGCGGACCGCGGCAACGGCAAGCCGCCCGCTCGCGCTCGCTTCTGCATCGCGGGTGACCGAGAATGGAACAAGGACAACGATGTCCCCACCTCCCCGGTCACTCCCCACCGCGCTATTCGCACCACCATCGCCGTCGCCTCCATCTTGGCCTGGCGCGTCCACACGGAGGACTTCCTCCGGGCCTACCTGCAATCAGACATCCTCGCCAAGCCCGTCTACGTCCACGCCCCCCCCGAGGCGGACGAACCACCCTCGGCCGTGTGGGCCTTCTCCCGCCCCATGTACGGCAAGGGCAACGCCGGCCGTCACTTCCACTTCTCCACGCAAAACAAGTTCCTCACCATCCCGAACACCGAGCTCAGCTCGGTCTTCGACACGGTGTACTTTTCCCCCCGCCGCGGCTGCCTCTCGTCCTACGTGGACGACACCCTCACCGCCGGCACGCCCGACTTTGAGGCCGACGTCGCCACGGTGCTCCGCGCCTACAAGACCCACACGCCCGACCATGGCGCCATCCGCTTCGCGGGCATCGCCGCGTACGCCGACGCCGACGGCCTCCACTGCCACGGCCGCCCATACACCGACGCCCTGCTTCCCCTCGACGCCCCCACGCCCATGACGACCCCCCTCGGCAACCCTGCCGCGCTGCACTCCCTCGCCGCCCAGATCCTCTGGGTCGGTCGCGTCGCCCGCCCCGACGTCCTGACGAACGCCACCCACTTGGTCAACTGCCCCAACCCCTCCTCCCTTGACACGCGCCGCGCCAACGACACCCTCGCCATCCTCACCAACCGGCCCGTCACCCTCCACTTCCCACGCCTCGACGCCGATTCGCTGCGGCTCTCCGTCTACGCCGATTACTCCGGATCGACACTTTCGCCCATGGATAAGCGCCAGGTCGGCTACCTCGTCGCCCTCACGGACGCCTCCCGACGGTTCTCCCTCCTCCACTGGGCGTCGCACCGACCCCACCGGGTCTGCCGCGGCTCCACCGCTGGAGAGCTGCTCGCACTCGCCGACGCGGTCGCTGCCTCGCTCGACGTCCGCCAACTCCTCCAGGAGCTCCTCTCCATCCGCGTCCCCCTCGACGGGTACACGGACTCGGCCACCGCCTACGAGCTGGTCACATCGTTCAAGGACCCGGCGGACATGTCGGGCAAGAACGACCTCTACATGCTCCGCCGGGCCCTCCTCTCGGGCGCCCTCGCCGAACTCAACCACGTTCACGGGCACGCGAACCCCGCCGACGCCCTCTCAAAGCCCACCTTCTCCCGCCCGCCGCCCAACAACGCCCTCGCCGACGCCCTCCGAACCGGCTGCCTCCGCACCCCGGTCATAGCCCACACGACCACCGACGGCTACCGCTCGACCCCGCGCCCCGGCATCGACCTCGCCTACGGCCACCCCCCCGCGCCCGACGGAGCGGGGGAAGTGTGCCGCCAGCAAACGAACCGCCCCCCGGGTCCGCGCCAAGGCACGGCTCGCCGCCACCCCGCCGCGGCCAAGACCGGCGGGACGGACAAGACGCCGCCCCGCCCCACTGCCTGACAAGACGGGAAGTGTCATCAGTGATTATTGTTATCGCTTTGATTTGCATTAGATTTGTATCTCCCACGCTTTGTATTAAACCGCCACCACCCCGCCGCCCACCAGCGACGGGGCACCGGGCCACTCTTCTCCCGCATTTCACACCCGGAGGCTCTCTGGAGGCACCCGGAGGCATCCCGAGGCAACCTGCAGGATGTCCTCAGGGTGTTATTCCGGAGTTACGTGACGCCCCCGAGCGGCGATTTGTGGCCGTGCGGCCACTCGATTCGCAGCGCGCGCGGGAGCACTGTCCGACGGGGCAGCGGTCGCACCACGTTGTCCCTCACTGGTAGAGAACATAACAGGATAAGTTTTAATTGCGCTGTCACGCCTCCTAGAGTAGAGGGACCGGGTGTGGCGGGGCGGAGGCCCTATGGGTCTAATACTCCTGTCTGACCACTAGCCAACACCACCCTGCCCCGCCCGCGTCGACTACCCCGTCGCGCCCCTCACGCACATCATGGACACGTAAATCTAGATACAAGATGGCCACAGTAAACAAGCGAAGGGCAATACAGGTAATCGCCAGATAGACAACAGCACAAGCATGAGTAATCATCAAAAGCACCACAGAGAGTTAGTGTCGCCCCCGGCAGCGCAAAGGTCCAGGTATGCAGGCATCCTCGCGCCTGCGTCAAACCCGCGCGGTGCGGCGGTAGTTGTCGCATGTTGACACGAATGAGGCATCGCGCGCTCCCGACGGACACGACCCCAAACAACCCCCCCTTTCTCGGCACTTCCGCCGCAACTCTCCGCGCCGGCGCCGCCCGAAATATATTTCACCTCTCGCCCAACTCCGCGCGCGAGTCACCCGACCACCGCCTTTGCCGCCCTTCTCTTCATCAGCATGGATGTCCCCAGAACGGAGTACTACAGCGGATAGCTGAGCAGTACAGGGCGTGGGCCCCCAACGCGCAATGCGTGGCTCGCACCTCCCGGCGCGGCGCCCGGCGACCTCACGCCGCAACCGCCTCGACACTCGCGTCCCCCCATGCCGGCGAGGAGTGCAGAGCCTCCGCCACTAGGTGAACCAGGTTGTGATGCAGCTTTATGTGAAGGCTTGTCTGCTCGCCCCATGTGGAAATATAGTGGCACCCTTCGGAGTCTTCGAAGCACCCGCATTTTCCATGCGGCGCCGCCGTCACCGAGCGGGGAAGGGTTCCCAGACACAGTTGCGCAGCCGCGCGAATGGCCACGCCAGGGGTGTCCATCCTCGTCACCCCCTGCGTAGGCAACGCCGACAGCCACAGCGCCGCGCCGCCACCCTGGCACGCCGCTACTTTCGAGCAGCGACAGAGTGAACGCTCGGCATAGATCCGCACGCGGGCGCTGGCGTGCTCCGGGCGCGACAGGTCGCGCTGCGAGCCACGCGCCTCCTTCCACAACAAGGACTGCTGTGAAACAGGCGTGTACGGCCCCAAGCCTTTCAGCCTTTCAGCCGATCTGTTTAGCGCTCCGGCGCCGCCCTCAGTGTGGGGGGGGGGGGGGTGCCGGCGAGCGAGTGCGAGATTGGGTCGGTCGCGGCGTTCGGGCCTCTGCTACCCCGATGACACCAGTCCGGTGTCCGGCGCGGCACTGCGGGACCTGTGGGCGTAAACAGAGCCAAAAGGGAGCGAAGGAGTGCGACCGCTCCGGGCCCTACAAGACAAGTTTACAGATATTCCAAGGTTTCTTGCCTCGGAATCTCATGTCGCCTGGGACACCGAGCCAAACAGACCCCCATGGAGAGTTTAACCTGGGATTCCGAGAATCCGCGACATGAACTGTGCAGATCAACCTGGGATCTCGGGTCCACGCTCGCGTTTTTGCCTGGATGGGATCACCATCCTTTTGAGAGGCACCCCGACCGACCGCCTTCCGCGCCACGTTTCGTGCCAGCCATGCCCGCCTGCGCCGACCAGCATATGAAGTGGTGGTGTCTTGAAACAGCTCCGCCTCCGGGCCTGCCCCTCCCCCCCCGTGGTGCTGTGACATATCAGGCCGCGTGGAAGGAGGACATCTCCGGCTCGGCCAGCGCCCGGCTACAGGCGGTGCCGTGAAGCGGGCCGGCGGCGCCCTCGGCCGCTGCCAAGCTACCAGCCCGGCACGAGGGGACAACATGCCAAGTAGGCCTCGAAACTGCCATAATGGGGGAGGGGGGGGGACGCAGCGCGTGGCAAGTTACCGACACAGCGATACATTGACCGCCTCGTGTGTTATTGATGGAAGGCGAAGGTGAGACTCGTGGCCACAGGGACGGAATATCTGAAGCTCTTGATGGCCGAACTGATTCCAGTCGGGACATGCACCGTTCAGATCTGGATGTAGCATATCTCCTTAATATTGGGGATATTGGGCCCGGTAGCCCCTCTGACTGGTCAGTATTCAAGTGGAGGATTGAACTGACTTGTGGATTGCCCTTTTGGAGGTCACTTCCGTCTTGTATATCTGTCCTTTCTTTTATCGTCTCTATTTTGGTGGTTATTCGATTTTTATGATCGCTCGGTCGATCGACCCCGCCCCTTTACCGTCTGATAATAAAAGCACCATGGGACCGGGGTTCGCCGTCGTCGGCTCCCCCGGCTCCCCATCGGATCTTGCACGAACAATGGTTCTTCTTCCTCGCCTCTAAGGCGATAGCGTTCGCTTTATCGCGCGTCTACGGTCGGTTGCCATTTACTGGTTATTTAACCAACGTCATTAATCTCACAACCAGGGGGGGGTAAGGAGACGCAGAAGGAGTGGAACTAGTTGCCTCGCGGCGCGCTGCTCTCCCTCTCTTGGCATAACACGTGTCACAAAGACTATGAGGGGTGCCGCTGCCGTCCCTGCCCAGCTCCCCGGCGCCTTTCTTGCACGGCACGACCAGAAGATTCTCCACAACAGCAGGGGATGAACCGCGAGGCTGCGTCCGGGCCCACCTCGGCAACTTGTCCATCCCCTTCGTGCTTTTGAGGAGGAGACGTGAACAGTCGACGCCCAAGTATGCCCACACGGTGATGTGGAATGTGAGAGCATTGTCTGCTGTTGTTGGCCTGTTTTCAAAAATGGAAAAAGATAGGAAACAGCGGGGAGGACGCACGCGTATCGAAAGGTGCACTGCTGGGAACAGGAGAGAAGGTTGAGCGTCGAGTCCCTCGGAGTGCCCGGGCCGTAGCTCCCCCCCTCCCCCCCCCCGCCCCAGCACGCTCGCGCCCCCCTTGCACGGACAAGTGCAGCGACCATACGTGGACAAGATTTACCTCCGCTCTTAATTATTGTCCACCATCTTGATCCCCACCACAGGAAGACAAAAACGGCGCAGCGATTGCACGAGAGCCTACAGAAAATCGACTGCTGGCGACGATGCAGAGGCGAGGCATGATCCGCTGATTGCCTATGAGAATCCAACTGCAGGCGACGGTGCACGGGCAAGACGTGGTCCGCGGATCAAGTCAATGCCCACGGCTCACCCTGGATTGTCAGCCACCTCTCTCAGAGGGGCCTTAGAGGCGAGAATTGGGACGCGTCCCACCCTTCTCACAGGGGCCATGGAGGCAGAATCGGCGACGCGTCGCCAACTCGTCGTTTGCGGCCTCTGTGAGAGGGTAATTTTCTCTCGACCACTAACGATTCTGCACTTCGCGGCTTATCTTTTCAAACACCGATGTAGAGCTCAGAGCCGAAAGAGCCGGCTTAACTCGGCGTGGTGGAGGCTGGTTTCCTGGTGAATATCTGGTGAAGAAGAAACAGAGCAACGCATGACAGACAAGCTCGCTCTTCACGTGCAGGAGGTAGCAGGTTCGGAATTGGTGCAGGGATAGTGCTGTCGGCTGCGCTTGTATAGAGCCGGCCGGCCGTGGCGAGGTAGGTGGTTTCTTTGTCACCCGCCTCCTGTCGTGCGTCGCATTCGCGTTCACCCCCGTCTGGCTTCATTTTTTAAACGATTTCAAGGCACGCGCGTGCAACACTCTGGTCTATGGCCACTTCAACTTCGGAAAGCTGACCAGGGTGCCCTCCTAGCTCGCGTGTGGATGCCATCATGCGTCTTGCACCGGGTCCATCATCATGCCAGAACAATGACACGCTGGAAGGGCAACACCGTCAAACGTCCGTCGGCTCACCACCAATGGAACAACCTGCGCACTGAGCATTGTGAACAGCATGACGATTACACAAACCCATCGTCTCCACATAGCCACACGCCCATTAACAACGTACTGCTCGTACGTACCCCATTAGCGCACATGCGTGCAGATACCGAGCAAGCCCCACGCGTGGGGGGAGCACCCACGCTGTAGCAAACCTCCTTAATATTGGGATGTTTGGCCCTGTAGCCCCCCTGACTGGTCAGTATTAGAGTGGAGGATTGAACTGACTTGTGGTTCGCTCTTTGGGAGGTTACTTCCGTCTTGTATATCTGTCCTTTCTTTTATCGTCTCTACTTTGGTGGTTATTCGATCCTTCTGATCGCTCGGTCGATCGACACCGCCCCTTTACCGTCTGACAATAAAAGCACCATGGGACCGGGGCTCGCCGTCGTTGGCACCCCGGCTCCCCATCGGATGCTAACCGAAGAAAGGTCCTTCTTCCTCGCCCTTTGGGCGATAGTATTCGCTTTATCGTGCGTCCACGGTCGGTCGCTATTTACTTGTTAGTTAACCAACGCCATAAGTACAACATTTGGAGGAGCAGCAGGGGATACTTTTGCCTTCCGCTTGCATCTGCACGCGGTGCCCGAGAGCTGTCTCTTGTTTCCAGGTGGCACGGTGATGGGTATTGAACCCATTGGCTTGACGTGCAGGGCGCGTCTCCCACTTGGGTGTGCCCCGACGCAGGGCGTCGTGGGTAGTGATCTCCAATTGGAGCGCGAGGCGCTTCTGTTCGAACTGTGCCGGTTGAGCTATGTCCCCTGGTGGCGCCGATGGGCAACGTGGCAATAGGAAGGGTAAGGTCAATGCCCTGTATTCCGACTACGTCCCGCCGGAGGCGTTCATTGGAACGCACGCAACGCCAACACCCTAGGTGGTTCCCTCTTGGGATCACCCGCTTTGAATGCGGCAGCCTCTGGCCAGCCGCTCGATGCGGAGAGCCTGAAGGCGAAGGTGGAGACACTTTGTCTGCGTCTGACGGCCCAACAAGCGACTAACCGCTCGTTAGCGGAAGTGAACGACACCCTGATCTCAAACATGGAGGCTATGCGCCAGGAGGACATCGATTCTGATGCCCGGGAGGAAGAGTAGCGTCGAAAAACGAAGAGCAAGACGAAGGTCAAGGTCGATCCCGAGGGGGGCGAGTCGTCTTCCTCTCGTCCGGAGACAGTTTTCAAAGCGACCAAACGTCGGGATCGAGCGCGTAAACTTCGCGAGAAGTTGCGTAAGATCCGCAAGGAGACCAAGTTGGCCCGGTCAACCTCTTCGGTTGAGAACGCCAACACGTCGGCCGCGAACGAGTCAAGCCCGTCCAGTGGGACGACTTCCTCTCCGTCCTCCGACTCCAGAGAATCCCCGGGCTCCCCGTATTCCCCGTCGTCAATTTCAAGCTCCGAGTCCTCAGACTCGTCTTCGGACGCCGAGTCTCGGCGATTTCGCCCGGGCCCGTACAAGAGTCTTCATCTGCCGCGCGTACACTCTCCCTTGCCCATTTTTTTGCATCACACGAAATTCATCACAATCCATGTGCAGCAAAATGGTGGACGCGATGCGCCAGAGGATGGCCTTGTCGGCCGCTCTGCCGAGCCCCCCGGACTGCAGTTAGGAGAAGAACGCGTGGCACCGGGGTGTAGCGTCCAGCTGTTCGACAGCAGGGACGGCGGGGGAGATAGTGTCAGGGTTGACGCTCGGGGTGGGCAGTTGGTGCAGCTGCAGACGTTTCAGACTTTGAACCTGTTTCTCAAGCACACGCAGACGCGCAGCAGCTGCAGAGGCGGCCGCGGTGGCCTCCTGCACGCTCCACTGTGCCCGTTCGAGTTGCAGCCGCGCCGCTGAGCACGAGGGACAGCCAGAAACGGACACGACGTTTACCACTGACGCTGTCCCCGTACTGGAGACCAAACTGGGAGGGGCGCTGTGGCCAGCGGGTGCGGGTGGGAAAGATGCCGCATTGGTCGGCGCGGGGTGTTCGGCGGCCGTGGGATGTGCCGCCCTCATACGTCGAGAGTAGCACGAGTTGCATGTGTCACGCCTGCATCGAGAGAGCGGCAGAGATGCAATGCGCTGCTGGGGCGTATCAGCCGCGCTCTGCCGAGCTCCCTCACGCCACAGAGACATCCCTGTGGACTGCTTCAGGAAAAAGCCGCTGCAAGCGACACACTGGTAGGCCCATGCCGTCTCATCGAATGCGGCCGTAATATCTTCTGCAGTAGCCCTGTAATTAGAAAAAGAGCGAATAAACACAAACATTCCTAGAAAAAACTTGCTCGGGGCATGCATGCAGCGGTCAGTCATGCTGGCCACACAAACAAAAGGATGCGAGTGCTACAACTGAGGCGTGGGGACCCCGCTCAATCGCTCAGTTCCATCGGCCACGTTCAGTTGGAAATCCACAGCTTACGTCCGGCTTCCAACAGTGTCGTCCATTTGGCGAACCTCCACGGGTGAACGGCTGCAGGGTAGGGGCAAATCAAAAGGCGGCACCCCTCCGTCTGGTCGGGGCAAGGGAACGCGCGTTGCGAGCCGAAGCCGGCGAGCAGAGAGCGCTGCAATTGGATCAACATCCACAGTTGATTGCTGGTGGTGCCGCCCCCCCCTCAAGCAGGCTATGCGGGTGGGTGCGCATTTGCTACGCGTAGCAAATGGATCTGGACCAGTCAGAATCTTGCACGTTGTAGCCCAGGTTTCGAACTCGCTGTGTAAAGTGCCGACCCAGAAAACCCACGTTGACTAGGCGTGTAGCAGGAGGACACGAGGCACGAAAATTGACGACACATCCAATCCGTGATTGGATACCTCCTCACGCGATCGACCAACTGAACGGGCCTTTAAATCCTGCGATCAAGAGACCTTCCTAGATCAAAACGGGAACAATCGGAAGTGAAACGAGAACGTCTCGACGAGGTGCTCCGTGAGAATGCATCGCTGGAACAGGGGCCACACAGTGCGCAAGGGTGCTATATAACAGGATATTGACTGTAGGGGGTTTCACAGTTTTTTCGTTCGGTCGGTGCGAACGGTCGGCCGGTGCGAACGGTCGGTGCCACGCAAGCCTTCGCGCGGGTGCAATGGTCATATTTCACGGGCGGGACCCGCAGTCCCTTGCATGTGTCTCGTTCCGTGAACAGATATGGCTGGCTCACGGCAACTTCGTGGCTTTCGAGGGGCTGGTTTGGCGTGGTTTGGCGTTTCCCAAGGAGGCACGGAGTATCCTGTTGACATTGACGGGCTTTGGGGATGCTCTCAGAGAAAGGTTTGGCCACACCAACGTCAGCAGTTCCGTCAGCGCCCTTCAATGAGAGTAGTCAAAATCGGTCTTGACATTACACGGGGTCGGGATCAACCTTTTCTGCTGTCACAATTGAATTCTCCAGAATGCGCATCGTATCCGCTTGAAAGAATCTTCGATCCATACGTACTTGAAAAGCACAGCTGTAAGATGCATTGATGTGTGACCGAACCACCGACCGACCGTTCGCACAGACCGAGCGACAAACCGTGAACCATCCTAATTGTCAGCCAAATGCACTCGCCGCGCCAGGGCTAGCCCGCACTTAGATACCGCCGCTCCCACATCGAGACGGATGCTCGTCCTTATTTAATCCTAGCCGCAAAATCGAGGAATCCACGGGATAAGACTGAGGATCGATTTTCTCACGCAGCCACATCGATTCTGGAGGTCGGCGTGACGCGAAATGGGATCGTCCCCCAGTGATCCTCAGATAAAGTGGAGGGAGTCCCCGGGGTTTTCCGGTGGACCGTCCCGGCCTAGTCTCAAACTTCGAAAATGATAGGGCGAGATCTACAGGTTATTGTGCCCCGGGAAAGGTTGGGCCCGACGGATTAGGCGCGATTAGCTAAGGGGTGCCCCAGTCACCTTACCCAGGCACATTCTGGTGGCCGGGCCCGAACGGACCTTTCCCCGGCCCGAACGGCCTGGAGCCAATGTTAGGAGAGTACGCTGGTGCGAAAAACGTAGTTACGGCAGCAGTTTCAGCTGCGCAATTCCTCGGCGCATCCGCTACACATCCGCTACACATCCGGATGAGGACGCTGTCCTGGGTGATTGAATACCTCTTCACTGGTCTTTCCCGGCATGTGGGGCTAGACTGGAACAATTCGGTCCGGCCAGTCACCAGTCAGTATTATACGTGTCTGTCCAGGACGCATCCATTGCGGCCGGTTCGGACGAAAGCAACGGTGCCTGTGCGGAAGCGAGGGGCGGGGAGGAGCCCGCGGTAGCGTTCATGCCAGAAATATCTTAGACATTCCCACTGGGGCTGGCTTCGTCGTCCACGATCTTTCCCATCGCGACCGTTCGCGTCCTGCCCCGCCTACACCACAGCCCCCTCCTCCCACCAGAGACACCTTGTGCTGGATCCTCCAAACCCACCCTCGTTCCTGGCCCTCGCACAAATGCAAGCCCTCGATGACTACCCCAGTAGGCGACAAGCCCAATGAGGACACAAGGGAAACTCGCTGCCCCCATCCACCACAATGACCCAACTCGCACACCCACCGGGTACGGCGAGGCCTCCGCGGAGACAAGTGAGCCGGCGTCGGGCGCGACAGCCACCAGCGCGGGCGACCCGTCGACGGCGGCGACAGCGGCGGACACGGGCGAGCCGGCGGCGGACGCGACCGCCACCAGCGCGGGCGACCCGTCCGCGGCCACGAAGAGCGTAGACACGAGCACTCCGCCAAGGGAGGCAACCGCCATCAATGAGGGCGACAACATGCCTTTGTAGCCGCCGCGAGCACCCAAGACGCATGCCGTGAGTCACTACGAAGCACTGCCTGAATTCAACCGCTTCCCCTGTGGCGCGTGGGGTATCCGCCGCCCGGCCCGGCCGGCGTGCCGGGCAGGAACGCCCGCTGCCGGCGGTGTCCGCCCGTCTCGCTGAGACAGGGGGCGCCGTCTGGGCTGCACACCCCACAGGGCGGGACTGGCGGCGGGCTGGTGGCGCTGCCGACGTGCGCCAGTGGAGCGCGCGCCGCGGGCGGCCGCGTCGCGGGCAGGTAGGCGGCGCGCGTTGACGGCAACGCGAGGGGGGCGAGGGCAACCGACGCGCAGTCGCGGTCCGCCCACGGCGGAGGGCGACCCGGCCTCACGCCGGCCGCGCTGTGATGTTTAACTTGCGTTGGAGCAACATGCCGTTCTGATCAGAGTTTCAGGTTCAAACGCCTTGTGGGGCCGATCCACAATGTGGGGTTTCTTGCGCTTTCCGGATCGGACGGGGTCAAACCCACCAATCCCCACCCACAAAACGTCAGCCAGGAATATCTCCGGCAGGCTGCTCTGCTGACAAAACGCGGACAGCCAATGGATACACGGAGGCTCATAGAAGATATCAAATGAGAGCGATGCTGCAGCTTGCATGGACGTGACTATTAGATGTCGCCCTCTATCCGCCATAGATTCAGACTCGTCTTGATGCAGTGGACTCGTGATCCATTGAGACTGGACGCGTCACTCATCGAGAGATGCGCCTTCGCCGTCGAGGAAAGTTGTATGAGGCGTCGGCGTCCTGGGTTTCCGACGATGGTTGGCTCTCGGCGTGAGTGTGCTTTGTTGTCTTTGTCCTGTTTGCACCCCCGCCTCCCGCTTTCCGACTACCGGGGCGGCCGCCAGTCCCTGGGAGCACCGAGCACCCGCCACACCAGCAGTCTCCCCGTCCCTCCAGCATCTCCCCCATAATTTCCACTATCCCCGCACCGCGTCGCCGTGGCCGCGACAGCCGTGCCGCTACCGCCACCCGCATCCACCTCGCCGCCGCCGCCGCCGTCGTTAGCCGCGCCGCACCGGCGCTGCTAGCGGCTGCCGACGGGCAGGAGCCGGCGGTCGGCGGCATCGCGACCGACCGGGGCTGTGGCCGGCGGTCGGCGGCTCGGCAACCGACGAGCCGCCGCCGCGGACCGGGGACCACGCCCCCATCCAACTACACCAAGCGGTAGGCGGGAGAGAGATTGCAGCGACGTGCGGGAGCGACGCGCGCCGCCGCAGGCTGGTCGCTCTGGGCGCCGCGGTCCCACAAGGCAGGGGGGGGGCGCCGCGCCACACCGTCGCCGACGCGGCCGCCGGGCAACCGCCGAGATGGGGGGGGGGGGAAGGCCCACGCCATTACGGCCGTCGCACAACGGGAGGGCGCAGAGGAGAGCAAAGAAAAGGGGGCAGCACAGCACACGCCTCCCACCATACACGTGTATGGTATGACACGTTCTGTGTACACAGAACATGTCATACGTCTCACCCTTCCCGCCCGCCGTTCCAGTCGACTCAGTTCGGCTTCCTGCTCGGCTTACTCCGGGAGGTTTTTGCCACCAACGATACGTGCGCCGCAGAAACGGGGATATCGTTGCGGGGCCACAATGTCGCTATTGTGAAACGCTTTATGAAGCGCTGTTCATCCGCCCCTTCACATCCGGACATACCATAGTGTTTTTCTTGATATTGAGACGCGCCTGGTCCTGTAAAGCGGGCCAGTGAATGTGCGGTCAAACATACGGCCACACATATTTGTGGTGAAAAGCGGGACACTCTGCCCGTTCACAGGCGGTCCACAAAACAATGAGGCTCCCACAATCGCTCAAACTGCCATATTCCTCCAACGCCTGTTAAGGATCACAGAGCGGCATGGGCGTGCGGTCGGGCGCTCGGGAGTACGAGTGCGGGAAGCGATGGACTTGCGCACAAACAAAGAAACAAAAAACTGGCGATCCAGCCGCGGCGGCGCGGCCCCGGCGGCGGCGCCGCCGCCGTCGCAGCGGCCCGACGGGCCCGCCGTGGCGTCATGCCCCGGGAGCGGCGGCCTCCCCTCCGCACCTGTCACCAACGGCGGACCCATCGTGCCCTTGGGGGCGGGCAGCTGCGACCGTTCAGCTGGTCAAAGCGCTCCCCTCCTCCCCCCCCCTCCCGCTCGCTCCCACCCTCACGCGAGCCCCAGCCGCCCCGCCGGCGATCCCCCTCGCTCTGGAGTCACCGCGGCCACCCCCCGCACCGGCGTCGGCGAGACCGGGCCACAGGCGGGCATCCCCGCCCCTACGCCCCGACAGGGGGCAGTCGCCCCCACCCCCCCTGCCGCTGCCGCCCGCTGCCGCTGCTGCAGCCGCCGCCGCCGACCCGCCACCTCCGCCCCGCCGCGGCCTCGCTGGCCGAGCGTCGGGCGGGGCGCCCCGACCCCCCCCCTGCTCCATCGCCGCCGCTGACTCCGCCCGCCGCCGCAGCCCGGAGGCAGCATAGATCCGACGAGTCGTCGACGTTCGAACTTCTCATTTGACTTTTTCGCTTCGTGCACCGTTCGGATACTCGATTGAAACGAAAAAGTGAGCAAGGAGCAAGTGCACCCGGAGAGGTCGGCATCTTCCGCCACTCTGCTCGGCACAGAATGCACGCCCGCTGCGGGCAGTCCCGGAAGTTAAACACGAGGTCGAGGTGCAGCAGAGGAGAAGAAGGCTGCAAGAGCTTTATCTATTCTCCTCTTGCTATGAACTGAGGCTCACCCAACCCTGAGCTCTTACGTGCACAGCCCGCTTCCACACCCTTTCCGTTTTCTCTTCTCTTCACGCGTCCCCGTCCGCTCGCACCACAATGACGATACGTACGCGTGAGACGCCTACCCTTTCACGTGCTCGGGGCCGACGGGCATTCCAGCAGCGAGGGCGGGCCCCTCCACCCCAAGCATGCGACCGGCACCTATCACTTGCGCAGCGCGCACGCCGACACGGCCCGCTTGCGCGCCGCCGCCCGTGCTATGTAGGGCATGACCGCCTGGGCGGCGGGAGCAATGGCCGCCGCTGCGATCGCCACCGCCAGCGCCGCCCAGCGGCGGCTGTGGCAGCCCGCCATTGTGGCGACGGTGGAGGCCCGCCACTCCTCGGCGGACCGCCGGTAAGAAGCCCGCAGTATTTCTGCACCCGAGGCGAGCACCACCGACTAAACTCCGTTTTTTGTCGCTTGCCTGGCGAGTCGCCAACGCCTCACACCTCGCGTCTGCGTTGGCGCGAGCGGGGACGACCGTGGCGGCATACACCGCGGTCGCGCCGGTGGCACTGCCATCGGCGGGGGGGGCTGTGCGAGTGGCCACTGCCCCCGCCACAAGTCGTTCCACTCTCTAGGCCGTGGTGGCAAGCGATGCAAATAGGTATCGATGCGCTGCCACGAGCAGCCATGAGTTCACTTGGATATCAATGGTGATCACACTGCTCGCCATCGCCAGTACCCGGTGCGACGGCCTCATGACAACCCCTATCGCCCGTCCGCGGATCACAGAATGCTGGGAGGAGAGCAGTGGATTTGATGAGAGCAAATGAAAGGCAGCATGGAGGAGGGGAGCGGGGTAGTGTGGCCACGACGAGCAGGGTGCTGAGTGCGGTGGGGTAGGTGACGGGTCTGGGGGGGCACGCGAGGCACGCCGCAGCGCGGCGGTGCGGTGTTTGGCCGGGCCGCTCCCGCTTCCTTCTCCAACCTCGGGGGTCCATGGCCGCCCCGATCAAGCGCCCAGTGAAAATAAAAGACAATCTAATTCTACCCACACGGGACAAGGTGCCTCGATCGAGAATATCCACTGGCCCGTCCAAGGGCGTCCCGCCAACGATGTCGCAAGCGGCGGCCCCCCGCCTTTGCCTCGCCCCCACCCCGCCCCCGACTTGACCCCCGGCCCTACCCCCGTCTTTACCCCCCGGCCCACCCCCACCTGCCGAACCCCACACCCACACGGCAACGGCGCCCGCCGCAGTCTGCCTCCGGGAGCTCCCCGCTTCCCCCATGACGCAGCAGCCGCCGCACGGCATGCTGCAGGGGGTGTCGGCGGCGGCAGCCCGACGCGCCGCCGCCGCCGTGCCGCGGTCGGCGGCGCGGGGCGGTTGTCGTCGGCCGGCGCCGTCGGCGGCGGTCGCCCCTCGAGCCGGCGCCCCCTCTCTCACCCCTCGCCCGACGCCAGACATGTGTGCCGGCTGTGGCGTCCAGCCCCGGCGACGAGGTCCGTTCCTCTTCCACTGAGGGGGCGGATCCGCGCCGCCCGCGTGTCTGCGTGCCCACCGCGGCGAATGTGCGCCGCCGCCGGCGGTGGCGCCTGCCGGGAGTTGCTCTGTCTCCACTTTCGCATCGCCCGAGCCGCCGCTCGGCAAGACCGCTTGCGGCCGCGACGGGGCGCGCCGCTCCGGTGCGACCCGTCTGCGCTGCGGGCGTAGAGCTCGCCTCGAGTCGGCGGCCGCGCGCGCCGTCCCGGGGCCGCCCGTGGACGCAGTGTCGGCGCGTGGGCGGCGGCGGCGGCGGCGGCAGCGGCGGTGGCGGCAGCGGCAGCGCCCATCCCGCCCGTCGGTCGGACGCTTGTCTGGGTGTGCCGAGCGGCGGTGACGACGCCTACGGCGGCGTGTGACTCGGGGTGGCCGCCGCCGGCCCCCCGCTACCGCCGGCAGGTCGTAGTCCGCTTCCTCCCGTACCGCCGGTACGCGCACCGACGGGGCCGACGACCGAGGCGGCGACGCGGCCAGCGCGGTCGTTGGCGGTGCCCGCGTCTACAGCGCCCGCCGCAGCGAGTGGCAGCAGCGTCTCGTGCTCACTCGGAGGCCAGTAGCGGCTCGTGGCACGCCACGCCCGCCGCGCGCGGTCCACCCGCCTGTGCGCCGTGTGCGACGCTCTCCGCGGCCGGGTCATGGATGAGGCGGCCGATGGCCGCGTCGCGCTCCCGTCGGGCCGCGCCCGCGGCGTCTCCGTCGGCTCCGGACACCTCATCGACCGGGGCGTGCGCATGCTGCCGTCGGTCGCGCACTCCACCGACGCTGTGAGCTCGACGGGAGCCATCGGGGGGGGGGGGGGGGGGGGGGGGGGGGGGGGGGGGGGGGGGGGAGGATCCTCCACGAAGATGTGGCCGCCCGCCGCGACGGCGGGGCGCTGCCCTACGACGGCGGTGAATCCGCCCGCTGGTGCGCTGGCGCATGCGCACCGGCTCGGAGCGTCCCGCTACGGTAAGAAGCGACGCCGCCGCGCACAGCGGTTGTGCTGCAATGGCACTGGCGGCGGCGGTGGCTGTGCATCCGCTTCCCGCTGCCTTCCTCTCTCACCAAGCCCGCCGCCCTAAACGGCTTGATCGCTCTCAAGTAGGGTGTCGTCAACAACCTGGAGGAACTGAGGGACACTCGCGGGGCGTTGTTTGAGGTGGTGCTCCACGTCGGCCTCCACAGCGCCGTCGTTTGCTTTCTGCTCGGTAGTCATCGCCCTGCTGGCGGGCACCGAGTTTTCGTTGCCCGTGTCGGCATCCCCGGCGGTCGACATGGGTCGGCGGTGGCGGCGCTACGGCTGCATCATGGACGACGTCAAGGTGGGTGGCGTCGGCGCTGACGCGGGCGTGGTGGAGGGCGGCCGCTTGGGTCGTCGATTTCACGGCCTCAGTGTGCACGGATGGGCCGGCGTCGGGCGCCGTCGCTGCAATAGTGGACTGATGACGACGCTGCGGTGGTCGGCCATGCAGTAGTCAACGGTGTGGGGGGATAGGGGGGCAAGCCGGACTGCGTGAGCGAGACTTGCTGCGAGCTC
>ENA-ORXR01002739-ORXR01002739.1-marine-metagenome-genome-assembly--contig:-NODE-2739-length-16456-cov-11.610538_pt1 | contig 16456 bp, 22 predicted proteins | sample MGYA00237866_ERZ511479 | MGnify/ENA metagenome assembly ERZ511479 | reverse complement strand
GCCAATCCGATTTTATTTCTACGCACTGTCGTCGGCTCTGCCTCCCTTCTCTCTGCAACCGCCATTTTTTGGAGGTTAGCAATACATGTTCGCAATGACAATGCCTTTCTTTCTCGCCTCGTATCCTACTTTCTACCCCAAGTGAGCTTGTCCTACAGCCATCCAGAATGCCACCGTTCAGCGAGGAGTGGCACAGCCGCAGGCGGCGGCTGCGCACCATGGGTAAGCCATGGGAAGGACAGGCACCGAAATACCCGTATGACATGAAAAAAATCAGAGTTGTTCAGAATGCGTGCTACTACTCAATAGAAAATATATGTTAAGGGTGCTACTTGGGGCGTCATGAGGGCGTTTTGGCCGCCGAATGGGGCGTCAGTAAGGCGTCCTATCCGTCGCGCGCCCCAAGCGCCCCCCAAATAAGGGCGTCGTGTGCAACCCTAGAGTGATGTGCGACAACAAATTTAGATAATCCTGACCGGCCCTTGCACGATCCGAAACGACGAAGACACACCTGATTTCCTTGTGTCAGCGTCACTTGTAGCCTGCTTCAGCAGGGGCTACAAGCGCACGAATCTGGGCCGGTTTTCCTGGTCCACCCCAGCGGGGACAGCACTTGGGACCTGTAGCCCACGTCCTGGACCGCCCCCCCGCCAAATGACGTGCGTTCGGCCCCCCCCGCTCGGCCTCAGATCCTGTTCACCTCCGAATCGATGCCAGTACGGAAATCGGGCCTGTAGTACATGGAATGTTCTCTAGTACGCGTCTTAGTACACGTCCAGTATGCAGTCCCCTTCGCAGACGATCTCCAACCATGCCAAACGGCTCCCCAGAAGAATATTCGACTGTGTTTCCTCGTGTACTGGACCCCTCTTTTCCAGAGTGTTCGTCCAATGGGTACGGTCTTGGATTCGCATTTTAGATCCCCAGTACAATCTGACACTGATCAGAGAATTGTCTGGGAGCCATGCGCGCACCTTGCGCGCACTCAGTATGCACTCTGGAGGCAGCCGGAGGCACTCTGGAGGCAGCCAGAGGCACCCAGAGGAATCCTGCAGGACGTCCTCAGGGAATTATCCATGAGTTACGTGACGCCCTCTTGCGGCGAATCGTGCTCGCTCGGCCACTCGATACGCAGCGCGCGCGGGAGCACTGTCTTACGGTGCAGCGGTCGCGCCACGTTGTCCCTCCCTGATAGAGAACGTTGTAGAAAAGGATACGATTTACATGCGCTGTCACGGCTCCTTGGGGAGAGGGACCGGATGGGGCGGGGGGGCGGCCCTATGGGTCTGACACTCCTTTCCGACCGCTCGACAACACCACCCTTCCCCTCCGCGTCGACTACCCCGTCTCCCCCGTCGCGCCCAACATGAACATGTAAAGCTACATACAAGATGGCCACAGAAAACAAGCGACGGGAAAAAAGGTAACCACCAGAAAAACAACAACACCGCGCGGAGAGGTGTACCATCCGAGCGCTCAAGGAATGCGCGTCGTGCGTATAACGGCGTTGGACTTCGTTGGGCGCGCGAGCACCGGCGAGCTGCAATCTGGACGCAAACTGAGTACAGCTCTTCGGGGGGTACGGGGACCGCCTGCTGTGGGGCGCGTGGGCGCGCAAATGGTGTGCATGGAAGCTTTGGGCCCGTGGCTGTTGCAAGCGTCGTAGGTACAGATGTTGGGGACGATGGCGGGAGTGGTACGGGTGGAGGCTCCGACAAGAAGAGGGACAGAAAGCTGAGTGCCTGCGCTTTTAGAGTTCTATGAGAGCTTTGGGGATTCCACGAAGGTCACGGATGCTTTCCCACCACTGGGGGAGGGGGGGAGGGGTGGAGTTAGCTGTGGGCGGGGTGCGGGTTGGCGGAGACCCAGTGCCGCGGCACCGTGGACCAACGAGGCGTTGTGACACGTCTTTGTGCGTGCATGTACTGGTGGAGGGGGGGTCCGGATGTCCCAGCAGGAGCTCCGGAAGCTGTACAAGTACACCAAAGAGGTCGAGCAGGGTATAAATTCTACGGTGAGGCCGTTCTCCGACACTTTTAAAACCGTTTATCGCTTCATTGCCTCCGCTGGCCGCTTCAAGCGCGCTCATCGCGCAACTCAAGTAGAAGAGGTTGTCCATGAAGATCGACGGCGTCGAGTACAGCTTCTGCTTCGGTGACGCTTTGGACGCTATTTGAGCTGAGATTTTGAACACGGAAGACGGGGACATGTACTGGGGCCCCGTAGATGCGGACGACTCTGCCGCTGGTGCAATACTGCGGGGTTCTTGGGACGGGGACATGTACAAAGAGCAGGAGTACCATGTGAGAGGAGCAATGCGCAAAGGTTCTCGGGTGCTCGGGGTTCACCTCTACTCCGACTCTACCGTACTGAGCAGTAGTGGCGCAGTGTCGGCCTGCCGGCTTCGAATGCGTGTGGTGCACAACACCAACAAAGACGTGCGCCGGGTGACGCTGGCGTACATCTGGGAATTCACTTCCAAGTTCCTTGAGACCCACGAAGGCCACGAGGTGCGGGCCGAGGTCTTGCGGCGGATCTTGCACCTCGTATTTCGTACGTGCATGATGGAAAACCACTGCGGGACGTGGCTCCAACTACCCAGTGACGGCTGTGTGAGCGTCTCCCCGCGCGTGATACTGTAAGCTTGTGCGACGGGGTGCGCGCCAAGGTACTGTTTGGATTGCTACTCTTTGTCTCTTCCCGCCTGCAGGTATTGCTAACCTCCAGAATTTGGCGGTTCCGGAGCCGTTGCAATCGTCATGCAGCGTACGTGGACCAATGGAATCGCTGGCATCCGGGAAGAATACTTACAGCTCTAGTCGACATGCGTCTAGGGCCTGGAAACGCACATCGGGAAGTGAGAAAAACTCGAGAAGTCCCACGATCTCTCGAGAAATCGCTCGTCTGGCCCCAGAATGTCCATTGGACACGTTCGGGCAAGGAGAATCTGAAGAACTTCCTCAGATTATCTCGACTCGGGCGCAGCCTCTCTGCAACCCTGCAGGCAGCGATCATCATTGGCTTGCCAGAAGGCCAACACCCGGTTGAAGCCAACAGTCTTCCGGAGGCCTGGGCCTTCGCCAATCCGATCGCATTTCTACGTCGATTCATGTTGTTTGCAGCCTCGTTTTCTGCATCTGACAGTTGTTGGAGGATAGCAATAGTTTGTCGCAGAAGAAATGAAGCCAGCAACATTGACTGGCAGCGCGCACAGACGTGCTTTGTCTTTTCTTCCGCTTGCGGTTGTTGGGGTGGCCAACTCGGACCTTGATGGCACAAACCACATGGCAGTGACCCACGTGATCTCTGAGCTCGTCAAAATGAACAATGCGCTCTGTTAGGAGCGGTATTGCTCGACGAGTTCCGACCGCGGGGCAACCTCTATGACCGCCACACGGCGTACAACGGCTACGCAAGGCCGTGAAGATGACATAGAAAGAGACCAACCACAGGCGGGGCCAGTTCATCGAGCAGCTGATCTTGGCGGAGCAGTTCTCCCGCATCCCCCTCGACGATGACTCTGATGAGCCAGTACCCTCCCCGCCCGAAACCCCATCAGAGCCGGACTATGACCGAGAGAGCACCGACGCGCGGCGGCGGCGCAAGCGGCGGCAGCGGTGTCGGCGGCAGCCTCTGCGGCGGCGGTACATGTAGCAGCAGACGGCGGCCCGACTTGCTCGCATCCACAATCTATGGAATCGGGCCTATGCTTGGTGTCAGTGCCAGTACAAAGCTAGGAAGCACCAAGCCCCTATGGTGCCTGGGAGGCGATTGAATTGGAGAAGGAGAATGAGTGAAGGCTGCGGATGTTTCCTTCTCCGCGTTGATCTGTTTGTCGAAGGTCCATTTCTCCTGAAGGCAGGCCTGCAGGTGCACTCATTGGCAGTGATCACTTCGCTCAGGCAACGAGGAGGATGCAGCACCTGCGACACGTGCACATGAGACGAGATACCTGAGCGGCTGACGCAGGTCATCATTGCGTCGCACCGACCGCCGCTGCCCAAGCAGAATGGTGCAAAAAGACGACGTCTGACCAGTCTTAGATTAGGGCCTGACCAGTAGGTGGAAGCGCATTTCAAATGGTACACGACTACCTGATATGTCTCCGTTGCAGACGACCTGTAGCGTGCTTTCAGACGGGCGACAAGACGCGGAACCTGGGAGCCTTCCGGGTAGGGTTGCACACTACGCCCGTACTTGGGGGGCGCCAGGGGCGCGCGCCGGATACGACGACTGACTGACGCCCCAATAGGCGGCCAAAACGCCCTTACGACGCCCCAAGTAGTACCCTCAGCTTCCCAATGCAGATTAAGTGGCACCATATTTCCCATTCATGTGTTGCTTTTTTGTGTTAAGACTGGGTGCCCGTCCCCAGCCAAGGTGCTCAGCCGCGACCTGCTGAATCATGTAGACCCCCCTGCAATGCTTCTCTTCGCGACGCCGTGCTGTCGCCCTTATTTTTTTGGGCTTTCGGGGCGCGCGACTCCCGAACAACTCCCTGGCGACTTCCCTCACGACGCCCTCGAAAACACAGTGGGCGCTCTGACCAACCCTACTTCTTAGAATTGCGCGGGTGAGCGGTGCGCCGTTTAAATTGGTCCCTGAAGCCTCGATTTTCAGGGGTCTCGATCGACTTCTAGCCTGCTTCAGAGCGGGGCGAAAAGGCATGCAACTCTGGTCTCTGTCTCTAGTTGACGATATGCAGACTGCCTACCATTTTGGCCATCCCGGCGGAAGCCGGGCTGCGGTCGGGCTCTGTTCAGTTCTCTGGGCCGCCGTTTGGGCCCCACAGTACGGAAATCGGGCACCAGTACACGACCCAGTGCTGTACCCCCCAATTAGGGTTGTACAGTTTCCCGACGGTACGCTATGGGCCTCTTTTCATGCGAGTGTGGCCAGATACGCAATGGAAACATAATCACAGTGTCCCCGAGCGTAAAGGTCGAAGCGGGCGGGCGGGCGGTGTATGAGGTCATTGGCATGCCACGCAGCATGGCACCCAGCCAGCCACAAGTTCACGGGCATTGTGCTGCGGTCCCTGTCGGGAATTTCCTCCCAGTAGGTTAAGCGAACACGCCCTAATGTCCGGGGCGTGCAGGCGTAACACATTACAACACGTTACAAGACGCCTTGCATCACAAACACGCCCCCAAGGTGGACCCCCTGAGTTCCATAAGTAGAGCCCCTCTTCATTTGATATTTTATGTTCTTGGCAGAATGGTCGACCATACTGTGAGCCACTCAATGACAGAGCAGCCAACTGGCCAGTGGTATTGAGTTTTTTAAGTGTGACCAATCATGTCGAATCGATCAGTTTGGCACGGGCTCCGTTGACCTCCAACGTCAAAGGAGCCTCTTGGCAGCTCTGTTGCAAAAGCTAATAATGGGTTGGAAGTGGCGGCGGTGAGCACCCTTTGTGAGGCGGCTGTGAAAGCGGAGCCCAGCGCGCTGCACGTCGTGGAGGAGGGTACGGCTGACGAGAAGGGCGGCGAAGAGAATTGGCCGTTTTTCTTTCGGGTGTCGGGCGCCATCGTTCCTTTGGCGACGCCAGAGATCTCGCTCTGGTGGCGGATCCCGCACCATATATGTGTTCTCTCTGGGAGAGGTCCATATGTACGGCACTAGATGCATCACGAGTTCTCATTCCACGTGCCACGAGGGTGTGGGCGCGTGGAGGATTTGTCTGGGTGAAGGTGGCTGGTATGGTGCTGTCTGTTGTGGGAGTTCTGTGCTGACGTCATATTTCTAGCTCAGTGTTTGTGCGCTTGTGCGCGCCTGATGTTTATTTAGGCCCCCTAGTCCACGCCCACTCGCTGCCACTGCCGCCGACGGCGTCGGCCGCCTGGTGGTCGTCGACGGAGTGATAGAGACCCACCTGCTGCCTCCCCCGATTACCGCGGCGGCAGGGGCCGCCGACGGCGCCAGTGACATGCGGGCGGCTGCGGAAGAGGTCGCCGCCGCCGCAGAGGTAGATATTTGGCACGAGGGCAGGAGATATAACCACTCTTCATGTGCAACTAACAGGAACAGAAAACTCAGACTGGAAGAAAGAAGAAACCAAGCATGCACTACACATGAGGCACGAAGCGGGAATGGGCAAGGTGCCACTCCCTGTCAAACAGGTCGCAGCTGCGACGTCGAGTCCACCGTCCAGCGAGGACGTTCTGACCCATTGGCGACCGTCACTGCGGTCGTGGGAGCGGCCGCGCCATCTATGCGAATGAAGTCCGCCTCGGCGCGCACTAGCTCTGCCGCGGCGGCGCCGTCCACCTCACTCCCTTCCACCCCGGCCGTCACGCCATTTTCTAGGACAATGGGCGCCGCTTCCTTCCCCCCCATGGACAGGTGTTCCTCATCCAGCGCCCCGTGAAACTCCCCGGCCGCCTTCTGCATGCCCTCATCGGCATCGACCGCATCCTCTTCCAACTGATCTTCGTCACCCTCGTTGATGGTGCGAAGCTGCACCCCCCCTCCGCCCCCCCATCCCGAGCTCACGCCAGCCGCCAGCGCCTCTCCGACCAAAATTCTCGGCTCGCACGTCACGCGGGGGCTCCGCGCCGCCTCCGCGTCCGCGCACATGTGCACCGCCACCTGCGTCACGGTGAAGAGCCGGTATGTTCTGAAGCGGATGCGGATGGGGGTGTTGGTGAGTCCCATACTTGACCTGAACCGCTCCATCTCGGCGGAGTGGGCTGGCACCGACAGCAGCCGCCGGGAAACCGCCGGCAGGATCGTCCCCCTGCATTTTGTTTCCATCTGTCATATCCCCATAGCAGCAATGTGGTTCCCGCTTCCTGGCGGAAAGTAAAACGCCAACAGGTCCTTGTTGCCGCCGACGAGGTAGGCCGAGAACGCCTGCACCTTCTTGACGACCTTCCACACTCTCCTATTCGTCCAGGATGTATCCAGACCTGGGCAATTCGAAGCGCGCCACCAGTGAAAATAAAAGCCGCATTACGTTGGCGTACTCGGCGCAGGAGCCCGCCGTCGTCCGTAGCCCGTTGACGTGGCGCTTGGGATCCAGAAAGTACGCCAGAACGAGAAGCGAAGCATCAAAGCACTTTTACAGCTGCCACTGTAGCAAACCAAGCACCGACCCTCAAATCTCTTGCGTGAGCGCCGTGTCGGCAGGGTCCGCGGACACCGAGAAGAGCGACGACACGGTGCCACCAGCCACGGGAGCAACCGCCGTCTCCGCACGCAGCTGCTTGTAGTACGCATTGGGGCGGCCAAAGGGGGCACACACGTCCGCCACACTGCTGTTGCGTGTCTCGATAAATCCGATCTCGATGAAGATGGGCTTGAGTAGCGGCACCATCAGCTCCGTCTCAATCCCAAAAGCTTTGGATCCGCAGCACGTCTATGACCCCCCCCCGGTTGGCGGTCACCCGCAGGGCGCGGTTGGCGTTGAACATGTTTGAGAACAGCTAGAGGGAGATTTTGAGCTCCAGCAGCCGCTGGACCACCGCGTTATGGCTGAACCAGCGCGTATCCCCCCGCTGCTTCAAAGACTTGCGCAAGCCCAGTGTCTCGTCCATGCACATCTACCGCTGCCCCCAGTACTTGGTAGACTGTGTGAAGGACACCAGCTTGCTGCAATTGTCGGACGACGGCTTGAGCGAGGGGTGGGTGATGCTGTTGGCGGTGCGCAGGGTGGGCGGTGCAAGCGACCATGATGATCGACGGGTATTTTTGGGCGAGCTGCTTCTTGGCGCCTAAATTGCAGCTTGCTGAGTCGCTTTCCATACTGGTCAGCACCGAAGCGCACGTACTTCGGCATGTTCCAGACGGCAAGGGGGTGAGGTAGTCATTGGCCGCACGGGCCGTGGACAACTCCTTATCCACTGGGCCGATCATCAGCTCCGTGGTCTTAGCCAGCGATGTGATGTTGGTCGTGCCGCGGAAGTCCACGGTCAGCGCCCCGCTGGAAACTTTGACCAGGCTCGCGAGCATTCGGATGAGCTTGCGGTCGGCCACGCTCTTCCAACCGTCAAATGACAGCGAAACAAAGGCGCCCGCCGAGTTGGCCTCCTTTATGGACTAGGCAATGGTGACACGTAGTCACTCCAGCACGGGCCGGGCCATGGAATGGTGCGTCAGGAGGACTTTGATCCAGGGAATCCAATTGCATATCACCGCGCGGAAGACGGGGGAGAAGATCAGGTTGAAGGCTCTCTAGGAGAAGAGCATCACCCCCAGCAGGTAGAGTTCAAACTCCCGCAGCTGACACGCCAAGTAGTTGCGGGGCAAAAATGAATCCATCGGCCCGACCGTGTCTTCGCTCGAGGTCCCCGGACAAGCTCCCCTCTCCTGCTTGCGCTGGGCGCGCTTCTCGTCGCCTACCGCCTCGGCCGCCCTGCTCCAGTCGAGTGGCGCATGCCGGCACGTCGAGAGGTGGAAGCACATAGAATCTACTCGCACGTTGCTTGGCACGTCCACCTTTCCCGCCCGGCGGCAGAAAGTGGAGAACTCCTGCTTGGTGCGCGAGCGCGGGGACAAATATTGGTCCCCTTCTTGAAAAAAGAACCCAAATGAAGTGCGTATAGCCCCTTCGGCGCGATTTTTTGGCGCTCGCAGCCGTCTCCACACCCCCTACGCCGCTATACCGTCTGTGGCTGCCACAGTGACCGCTTCAGCGGTTGCAGTGGGCACTGAGGTGGGTGCCACAGCAGCCGCTTCCACCTGTGCGGTGGTGCGCGTGCCGACCGACCGCCCGCCCATGGCTTTCCCCTCGCACCCTCCGAAGATGTGGGCCAGTCGCAGAAGAGGTGGATTACCGCTGCTGGCGTCGCTGGGAGGAGCAGCCCGGGCGCCGTCGACCGCTCTGGCGGTTGGTACATAGGTGTCGTCCACATCAAACCGGGGGGCAGGGGCGACCGGGGTGATCTCTTCCATCGTGGAATCGAAGAACAGTGACAAGTTGGTGCCCGACGCATCCGCAGGGAGAGGGTCACGACCGCGTGGCAGGAGCACAGCCGCGGGGGGAGGGGCATAGCCGTGGAGGGGGAGCACAGTCACGGGGAGGGAGCACGGGCTCGGGGGACGGGGGCAGGCGCGGGGGGGAGCACAGCCGCGGGGGATGGACACAGCCACGGTGGGGTAACGCAGCCGCGGGGGGGCGGGCACAAAAGCGGGGGGGAGCACAGGCAGGTTTGTGAACGTATGGAAGGGACTCGGACGCTGTCGGATGGTGGGCGGGTGGGGGGGCTAAGAAGGACATCTGAGGAAAAACAGCAGCGCTGATAAACCAGGTCGCGCCAGCGGCGGACGTCTTCCTGCTCAGCCAAGGAGCTAGCCAGATCAGCACGCCAGTGACGAGGGGGGAAAGCGATGCACACCGAGCTCACACGAATCACGAAGAGAGGGGGGCGCCAGGATGGTTGATGCCATAGTAAAACTGCGACAGCAACGGGGCTAGCGCTAATGGCCCCTGTGGGTCGGTAGTGCTGCATGGCTGCCCATGCTGTGCCCCACCTCAAGCTTGTCGACGGAGCGCCGCGCGGCTCAGAGGAATGTACGAGGCACCTGATCGTCGTCTCGAATCCACATGCTCTCAGGCACTACGTCGGGACAAATGGTGCAATGGGCCTTCAGATGGAAGCACCAAGCACCGATGTGGTATCAGCGAGACACATCCCTGCCTAAAGGCCCGTCTGATTCCATTGCCTCGTGAAAAAGCGGATGTGGGATGGGGGGGCGGGGGGGATGGCAAAGAGGGGGGCGCATGGGATGGCAGCAGCCGATGACGGTGTGGCGGTGCGTGCCACAACGCATCGCCCAGAGGAGCCAGTTGAACCCTCTATATTGGACCGGATCACAGGTCTCGCGCATGGCCACTCTGAGGCTTGTCGAATGCGAGCGCGGCCACCGCCCCCCCCCCCTCCCTCTAATTCGAGTGGATCGAGCGCCCACCTGACGGCCTCTACCAGCGTCTCTCTGCCAGCTGCAGGGGCTGCTCAAATAACTCGGTGTCCATTGGGGAGATGGACACCGTGCCTCGCAGCGGCACGCGCACCCCGCGCCTGCCGAGCGACACGTAGCTCCGAGCAGTCACCCAGGAAGCGATGACGAAGCAGGCTGTCAGCCAGCGCTGCAGACCGATGCCGACATCGATCTAGAGGGCGAGCGAGGCAGTCACAGCCGCCAAGCACTCTTATGGGCAGCCGAAAAAGCAGCTTCGCGCCGCCGCGCCAGCCACCGCCGTGTGTCACTGTGCCACTACAGTCAATATCCGGTTATGTGACACCCCTGCGCACATGACAGCCCCTGTCCAGAGATGCATTCTCACAGCGCACAGGCCCGATCGTTCTCGTTCCGACTGAGATCTCGGGCGATCACTGCCTCGCTGATTTGTCTATCGCCAGATTTTTCGTCCCGGCTGTCTCACGGTCTTCGGTCGATCGCACGAGCAAAGACCACAATACGTAGTTGAATTGATGTCAAGCCGTGCTCTCGTTGTCGGTGCAGCTGCAAGAGCACACCCGTGTCGGCAGACCCGTGCAGTCGACCATTTGATTTGGCAAGAAACCGGCACCTCCATCCGCCTGCCCTCCATCCTCTCTTTCCCCTCCCTCCCAGCCATTCTGGATCTAGGAGAACAACTATGACGAAAGAAGAAAACAGCATTATTCTTACTCGAGGTCCGCCGGGTCCTCGTTCTCCTCACTCTCGTCGCTCTCCTTTCTCTCCTCACTCCCCTCACTTCCGTACAAGGTGACTGACACGCTCGAGGCGTCACTATCAGACGAGTCCGCGCTCTCCTCACCCCCTCCCCCCTCAACCTCCTTTTCGTTGCACCCCGCTCTCTCTACAAAATAAATCTCGTCCGCCGTAGCGGCCAGCACACCCTCATCTTCCTCCATCGAAAGCCAGTCTTGCACAGCCATCTCGCTCACGGGTGTCGGGGTGTAGATAAATGCCTCCTGTCCAAACCGACAGTCGCCCAACAGTGACACGACGGCATTGACATCATCTCCGAGCTCACAAGAGGACGCACGGTACTCTCCGTGCAAGGAGGTGACCTCGGTGGCAAGCGCGTGAGGCAGAATTGTCGACTTGACCCGACAATGTGCGATTGTGGAAGGCTCCACCGCCTCCCATTCCTCCATCACAATCTCGGACGCATCTTGGAGGTGGGCCCCAGCACCGTCCCGAACACCGCGGATATCGGGCGGTGGAACGCGCACTCGTGTTCGGCGACGTCGATCCGGCCGCGAATCTGGGGAGGCGGGCCAGTCTGACGGAAACCCCCAGATGCCCGGGCCGCCCACCGCCGCAGACGGATTGCTTCCGTCTTCTGAAGCAGCGGCTGCCAATGAAGAGCCGTCCCCTCCTAGGCCGTGAGCCGCATCTCGGGCGTTCCGAGCCGCCCGCCGCACCTCAATTCGTGCTGCGCGCCGTGCCTAGCTGCGTGCTGCCCGCCGCATATCGATTCGCGCCGCGCGCCTCTCCGCGCTGCGCACCTCCCGCCGCACAGCGAGCCGTGCCGCTCGACGCTCCGCGCAAACCGCCGCCGTAGCCGCTGCGCTTGAGGGCACAGGTCGTCGGTCGTCACTTTCTGGCCACGAACCGTCCCGGACAAGCCACCGGCGCAGGCACGAGGCGCTGGCAGGCCCCGCTGCACGTGGCGTCCCCCCCGTGTCGCCAACAGTCGCATCTTTCCCTGTGCTGCCAGCAGTGGTCAATGTGGCCGACGCTCCGCCAACGTCCGCCGCCCGTTCGCGCCCGCCCGCAGCAGCGGCGTTACAAGCGGCATCAGCGGCACCAGCAGCACCAGCGACACGAACTGGTCCGCGATTGCTCAGGGTTGCTTCAAATGCACCCGCGACTAGGTCCAACAGCCGCCGCTTGTAGCGTCTTTTCAGACACGCAATAATCCCCAAGTCCAATGGTTGGTAGATGGACGTACAGTTCGGAGGAAGTGCAAAGAACTTTCCTTGATCGCTCTCGAGGTCGCCGTGTGCCCCGCAACTGTCAGACACCAGGGCGACTGGTTGCGTCGTGCGGGTCCGAACCGCCACGAGAAAGACCGTCTCAAACCAGGACTTGAAGTGGTCACCGTCCATCCACGCGTTCGTCTGGGAGAAGTAGGGGAGCGGGCACGGCCGACGGGGAGGCTTAAAACACAGCGGCTGCTTCGCCTTGCCAATGATGGCTACCGGGATCTTGTGGGTGCCGGTAGCGTTGCACGCCAAAACGAGGGAAATGCGGGCTTTAGCTTTCATAGCTTTCGTACCTCGCGCCTGCCGCCGTTGGCCAGCCTGGAATTAGGCCGGATTGGGGATTCACCGGTAGAAGAGGCCCGTCTCGTCCATATTATTGATCCGCTCCGCTGGATAAGCCTCGAGCGCCGCCCGAATCTCTGCTATGCGCTCAGCGGCACCGGCAACGTCTTCCGAGCCTGCTTCGCCCCAAAGCGCCACGTTACTAAGACCGGGACGCTTCGCCCAATTCCGGATGAAGTTGGGGGACCTCTTATTGTGCTTCTCACAAAAACTGGACCCGCATCATCCGCTTCATCGGCATGCACCGCCCTCTGAGCCAATGAAACAGCGATTTTGGATCGAATGCTGATGCATCAGGGTCCAGTTTTTGTGGGAAGCACAATACAGCCGGCGACCCCTTGTTTCGCCACAATACACCGTGAACGGGCCCCCAGGAGGCCGCCAGACACTGGGAGGTGCCGCCCGCCCACGCGCTGCAAGGTCTTGTTCGAATCCTACAGAAACTGAGAGATGCTGTCAAAGTAGGAACGACGAAGGCGCGGAGCCGACAGGTCCTCCGCCGCTGCGGCCCGTCGCCTGTACTCGTCCTTGTTCCGGTAAACGTTCCGCGAAGTCGACGTGCTGATGTGCAGACGGAACATGTCCAGGGTGTGCGCCCAAGTGTAGCCGGCGTCCTTGATGTCGATTAAGGCAATCTTATCACCTAAGGGTATGGAAGTTCGGGGCTTGCGCCCCTCCCTTGACACCGGGCGACCAATACCTCCTCTGGCCACGCCAGCTCCCCGCCCCGCACCGCCCCGCCCACCACGCCCAGCGCCACGCCCGCGCGCCCCGACGCCGCCCTGGCCTTGTCCAATCGCGCGCCGACCACGTAAGCTTGGCGGGCTTGCCGCCGTACCCGCAGAGCTTGTGCCTGCCCCTTCCCCGTCCAGAGATGGAGGTGGCCACCATGGTGCTGTTGACAGCTCCAATGGGTGATCACGGAGGGCTGAAGCTGTTGCTGCTGTCGCCGCGCGTGCTGCAATCTGGATGACTTTCACGGTTTGAGATGACGGGCTTGGACACACCTCCTCTGCGGTCGCGGCAGCCGCCGCGGCGGCGACGTTTCTGGCGTGTCGCCATGAGCCTGGAAGGTCCTGGGGGGGGGAAGCAACTGCAGGGATAACGAAAGCACTGGCAGAAAGACTAGCACACGCACAGAGAAGAACAAGCTCAAATACAAGCACAAACAAACAAGGATCTCCCATTGGTAGCGCAACAAAAGAAAAATAAGGAAACCACAAAAGGAAATGACCAGACCTCAAACCCCCGCGGCCTGTACTCTAAATCACACGGAACCACCGGAGCACCCGCAGGGTCAGTCGCAAGCCGAACATGCTGTCATCCACAGCCCCTGTCTCGGGGTTCCGGTAATGCAGACCAAGCAACAAGCGGTCGGGCAATGTACAAGGAGCAGTCAACGAGGGGCCGACAGGCGCGGGGCAGACAACTGCGGTACCGACGACGACGGTGGGGCCGCTGACGACGGTGGGGCGGACGACGGTGGGTCCTGGACGGTGGGGCCTGCCTGGATGGTGGGTCCTGGACGGTCGGGTCTATACCCCCTGACTCCTGGAATGCAATTCAATTCCTGCCCACCAGACTGTGTGCCACAGAACGATTGGATGGTCCATCGACGCTGCAGAGAAGATTGTCGATCGAGAATCTCCCACATACATGACATGTCATATCACTGGAGCACATATAACCGGATATTGACCGTATTGCAGTCTTCTCAATTCTGGCCGATCGCAGCATCGACCTGCAGTCCGCACAACTGCCTATTGGCCGAGAGCTCTTATCCGGCCCAATGGACGGCTGCCGTGCATCTGTTCACAAAAGTTGTTCTCGTCGGGATCGGCAAAAACTGGGGAGACTGCAATAAGTATGATCGGAAAAGCTCTGGGTCGTCGTCGCTTGGTCTTGGCTGAGGTCGATAATGGGCCAATCAAAGTTCGGCAGATTGCGGTTTTATCGCGGTTTCGACTTCGGCTCGAGGTCCTTCTCCGGGGATCACGGATCGAGGTTTTATCGCGGTTCTATTCCCGTAGGGCCGTCTCGTGGCCTCCTTGAGGTGTGTGTTGCCTCGCGGGTAGCGAGCCAGCCGGCGGACGGCGGAGGATCTAGCAATCTTGCTGCCTTGTTGGCGCCGTCGAGGCCGGCCGTGGCGACCCCAATCAGAGTGGGCCATGGCGGTGCACTTTGTGTTAATGCAAAGAACCGAGGCGTTCGAACTGCGCGACGAAACGTATGTCATCCTGCACAGCTCCTTTTTCTACGAGCTCCGTGGAGACCCCCCCGCAGGAGCTAGTGACGGCGGCTCGCGCCGTACTGCCCGCTTCTTCTGCCGATATCAGGTCGGTTCCACTTCGCTAGACCCCTGGGAAGGTCCCCACTTTGCAGGCGCACTGCGCTCCTCCACCTGAACTGCTTCAAGCGTTCGTGAGCTCTTTTTGAATCACAGCTCACAAGCGTTTAGACGCAGTCTTTGGACATCACCCTGCATCAGAGAGGGTCGGCTGAGATTTGTACAGAAAAAAAACGACGCTCGTTTTCTCTCACTTTTTCGCACCTTTTTTTCCACACCAACAAGAGGACAAATCAGAGGCACGTATCAAGCTTGTGGATCTTGTATGAGGGCAGATAGCATGCCAGCTGTTCAGTTGTTTGAGCTCCCGCGTGGGCTTTGCACGCGCTGTTGGCGAGTGTTCTTCTTGCCTTGTGCCCCTCCGATACGGGCTCGAATTTCCTCTCCGAGATCGAGACAGCATAAGTTGAGTCAAAGAATTTCTCATCAGGAGGGGGCTACCGTAACACAAGTTGTAATAACTACTGAACACTCTGAGACTGCCTTTCTATGCAACGGACCTCCGCCCGTCTTTTCCACCGCGCGGATGGCAACGTGCGTTTGATCATGCCCAATCCGTGCGGAATCTAGCCATGCCAATCAGCACGGAAAGAACGAGCTCAGAGCGTCGCGTGGGCGCTGTCGAAAGAAGCAGCACGCTCGCACCCGCCATGCCCGCTCCTTGTCGCCCAGAGAGCGGTGCACGCAAGCGCGATCGTGCCATGAACCGCATCCCAAAAGAATGTTCTACGCTGGTGTCTAACGTGCGGAGCTTTTTCTAGGGCGAGCACGTGCCACTGAATGTGGGGGGGCTCGGATGAGAACGGGGAGGGGAGTGAAGATGAGAGTGAGTCAGACGAGGATGAGGACAGCGACTGAGTGTCTTGCGCGTTTTCCGCATTATTGGTAGTAGTTTGGTCTCCTCTGTTGCTTGACACTCTCACGGTCGGCTTTGGCGGTACCGCTCGTCCGGGTCCAGAAGTCAGGACCAGTCGTCTGGGTCCAGAAACCAGTCTGCTTGGTTTTCGCGTTGTCATTGTAGGATAAAAGTTCTTTGATCGGTGCAATTCTGATCAGGGGACCTCATTTTTTGAAAGTTGCCTTGTTCTTCGAGGTGCTCGCACTAGTTTGCTTCTCGATTCGAGACGATCAGAGGCACGGGTGACCTGATCTGGCGGAACGGCACCATATGAGATGACGATATGAGAGATATACACGGCCCACTCATACGCGGTGCATAGCAATCAGACTATTTTTGGACCTAGGCAACAGCACCTCTCTCATGCATCCGTGTGTAAATTTCGAGACCGATCCCTACAAGAGCCAGGCTTCTATGGCCATGTTTCTAGAGCTCTAGTAAAGTGGAATCGACTTTAGTAAAGTGGAATCGACTTCAATATCCCTGTGCATCGTCGGGAAAGTGGGGCGCATACTAGACGTGCACTAGGACGCGTACTAGACCAAATTTCATGTACTACAGGCCCGATTGCCTTACTGGCATCAGTTCGGAGCGGCCGCCGTCAGGGGGGGGCCGAACGCACGTCATCTGGCGGGGGGGGGGTCCAGAACGTGGGCTACAAGTCCCACGTGCTGGCCGCGGTGGGGTGTCCCAGGTAAATCGGGCCAGATTCGTGGGCTTGTAGCCCCTGCTGAAGCAGGCCACAAGTGACGCGCACAGAAGGAAATCGGGTGTGTCTTCGTCGTTTCGCAGCGTGCCGGGGCCAGTCAAGACGGTTTGTCACACATCAATCTGTGTCGGGTGTCCCTGGACTGCCAGAAGCCACCAGCGTTCAGCACGTAGATGCAAAAGCTCTGGGGGTCACACATCAATCTGTGTGGGGCGTCC
>ENA-ORXR01002738-ORXR01002738.1-marine-metagenome-genome-assembly--contig:-NODE-2738-length-16465-cov-3.496461_pt1 | contig 16465 bp, 20 predicted proteins | sample MGYA00237866_ERZ511479 | MGnify/ENA metagenome assembly ERZ511479 | reverse complement strand
CAACTGAGTCGGATCAGCAGATAGCCGACGCTTCAGTACCAAAATCCGCAGAGCGGGTTAATACAGGCTCGGTATTGCCTAGTCTAAAGCAGCCAGTAAAAAAAGTAGCACAAAACGACTATTTTATCGCAACATCTTATAAAGCACCGGACGCTAAAACGCGGGGCTTGATGAATAAGTATGTTGCTCATCATTTGCAGTACGCAAGTTCCAGCACTTTAATGCCACGCGTTAGGGCGGTTAGTTATTCAACGGATTTCTAGTACGATGTTAAAAAAAACGGGGATAGTTTTTCTGGCGCTGGTTTCTTCTCAGGTTTATGCCAGTGAAGCAGGCATCAATTTATTAGTGAAGATGAATGATGCGCTACATCGAATGAATTACTCAGGTACTTTGGTTCACATCAAAGGGAATGATGTGAATACGCTGCATGTTACTCATGAGTTAAAGAATGGTGTCGCAACAGAAACGGTGAATAGCCTAAACGGTGAAAATAAATCAGTTTCCAGCCAGACTCAAACGTTTAGTCTAGCTAAGGTGCCTAAGTCAGTAGAGAGTATGCGAGAAGTATACTCGCTCGATGTTGGCGCTATGAAAAAAGTCGCCATGCGCGGCTGTCAGGTGATGATCGCCAGGCCAAAAGATAAAATGCGTTATCTTCAGAAATACTGTATCGATATAGAGACAGGTCTACCGCTCGATTATTCCCTGATTGATAATACCCATAAAATGGTAGAGCGTTTCACTTTTACAAATGTGAATATTTCAGAGCCACATTCAGAAGTTTTAGCGGAGGCAGATTTAGCAAGTACATCTGCACCACCACAGACTTTGATAGAAGGTCATTCTCATGAGTCTGGCAATTGGACGATTACTGAGCTGCCAAAAGGCTTTTCCTTCGGAAAATTACCCTTGAGTCAGGCATCAGAAGTCAACATGGGAGCAGACACGGAGCACTTATTGCTGACAGACGGTCTAAGTTCAGTTTCGATCTTTATTTCCCCAATTGCTACCGCTCAGCCGAAAGTTGCCTCTACAATCAATTCTGGAGCGCTGAATGTGTTGACCTCACAGAAAAATAGCCACAGAATCACCTTAGTAGGAGAGATTCCTAGAAGTACTATGCAAACCATCTTTGATAACTTAGAGCATCGAGGTGGCAATTAACTTCAGTAAGTGATCTCATCAGGGGTAGGTAGCTTATTATGATGATTCAAGAAAAAGCATTAGTTATTAGTAGCAACGCTCAGCACGCTTGGGTGTCGCCGCTCCGTTCAGCTGGCTGTTCAGGCTGTCCATCGGCTGCTAGTTGTTCTTCATCCTTTCTCAATAGCATGCTAAAGCAAAAATCAGAGCGCACGGTAAAAATTGATAATCTGGATGGTGTATCAGCTGGTGAGCATGTCATTGTCGGTATACACTCAGTTAATCTTATTTTTAGCTCGATGCTAGCTTATCTTCTACCTATTTTGTGCCTTATTTTATTTTCTCTGATAGGTCAGCTATTTTTCACAGAACTGGTAAGTATCCTTTTAGGGATTTTCGGTCTCGGATTCGGTTTATTTGCAGCCAATAGCGCTGCAGCTAATGTAAAGGTCTGTGGAAAGCTCGAGCCAATCATGCTTGGGAAGAGTGAAGCTGAAGAAAAAGTTGTAGAATTTAGTCAGGTTAGCAACTTGCTTAGGTTATAATCTATTAGGCCTTTTAGTTTCTGGCTAGTGTCGCAAGCCAGCGTTTGCCAAATTGATTCCGGAGAATATTTTAAATGCCTACAAAGGCAAGCTTTCTTAGCGCTTTATACCTAACAATAATTCTACTGTGCCCCGTTACTTCAGTTTTCGCAAAAGAATTTCCTGATTTTACCGTACTGGTAAAGAAGCAGAGTGCCTCTGTGGTGAATATCAGCACAGAGCGAACCCCACCTAGTCGATCTAAGCTTCCTGCTGGGATCGAAATACCTGAAGGAGGCACTGGCAACGAAGCGCTGGACGAATTCCTCAAACGCTTTTTTGATTACGGTCAGGAAGACGATGAAAATGGTAACGGCTCCTTAGGCTCAGGTTTTATAGTCTCTGAAGATGGTTACGTGGTGACCAATCATCATGTGGTTGATGGGGCGGATGAAATTATCGTGAACCTCAGTGATCGACGCGAGCTACCGGCAAAAATTATTGGTACAGATAAGCGAAGTGATCTCGCCTTGTTAAAAATAAATGCTGAGAACCTCCCGGCAGTGAGCTTTGGTAGTTCTGATGTACTGGAAGTCGGCGAATGGGTAATTGCTATTGGTTCACCCTTTGGCTTCGATCATAGTGTCACTGCGGGCATCGTTTCTGCTAAAGAACGTAATCTCCCTTCTGAAAGCTATATCCCTTTTATTCAGACAGACGTTGCTATTAATCCCGGAAACTCTGGTGGCCCACTATTTAATCTGCAGGGTGAAGTTGTTGGTATCAATTCACAGATTTATAGTCGAACGGGTGGGTTCATGGGCTTATCTTTTTCAATCCCTGTGGATGTGGCAAAAAATGTTATCGACCAACTAAAAAGCACCGGCAAGGTTAGGCGCGGCTGGCTAGGTGTCTATATTCAAGAGGTGTCTCGTGAATTAGCGACGACCTTTGGTCTTGATAAGCCGACTGGGGCATTAGTTGCTCAGGTGATGCCAGAAGGTCCTGCGGATGAAGTTTTAAAGCCAGGCGATGTGATTTTGGAATTTGCGGGTAAAACGGTAGAGAGTTCAGTGACCTTACCATTTCACGTGGGTTCTGCACCGGTAGATAAAAAAGTTGATATCTTGGTGAAGCGTAATGGTTCGAACCTGTTAGTTAGCTTGCAACTTGGAGAGCTTAAAAAACAAGAACCTGTTGAAGAGCCGGATGAAGAAGAAGAGGAAGAGGAGCAAACATCAGACGTTGTCTTGGGAATGGCGGTGGAAGATATCGATGATGAAATACGCGACTCTGTTGGTATCGATAATGGCGGAATCTTGGTCCAGCGGGTTATGGGTGAAGCGGCAGCGAGTGCACTAGTTGAACGAGGCGATATCATTACTCAGTTCGATGGTCAGGTAGTCGAAAGCGTTCAGGAATTTAAAAACCTCAGCAAGAAAATATCCAGTGATAAAACCATGGCTATTTTGGTGATTAGAGATGGTGCGGCAAGATTCCTGGCATTTAAACCAGAAGGTAAGCCTGAAAAATAGTGGCATACGAAAACACGCTCATAGTGTATTATCGCGAGGGTTGTCATCTCTGTGATGAAATGGCAGGTCATCTACACAAGCATCAAGCAGAATTTAACTATCAGCTTGAATGGGTAGATATCGATAAAAATCCCGAACTGAAGCAGCGCTACAACGTTGATATTCCCGTTGTACGATATCAGGGTGAGGTGATTTTTTATCATTTTTTTGATGAAGAACAATTAAGACTTACGTTTGCAAATGGCCATAGCTAATCAGAATATTCGCAATTTCTCTATCATTGCTCATATTGATCACGGTAAATCTACCCTTTCAGACTGTTTCATTCGCTACTGTGAAGGCTTGAGTGATCGTGAAATGGAAGCCCAGGTTTTGGATACCATGGATATCGAGCGTGAGCGCGGTATAACCATTAAAGCGCAGAGCGTTTCCTTGGATTACAAAGCAAGGAATGGTGAAATCTATCATTTGAATTTCATTGATACGCCAGGTCACGTCGACTTTTCCTATGAGGTCTCTCGATCGCTATCTGCCTGTGAAGGGGCATTGTTGGTGGTAGATGCCTCACAAGGTGTAGAAGCACAAAGTGTTGCCAACTGCTATACCGCGATAAATCTTGATCTTGAAGTGGTACCGGTACTCAATAAGATCGATTTGCCTGCGGCAGACCCTGATCGTGTGGCGCAAGAAATTGAGGATATTATTGGTATTGATGCAACCGATGCCGTGCACTGTAGCGCCAAAGCAGGCATTGGTATTGAGGATCTTTTAGAACAATTAGTGCAAAGAATTCCGCCACCGAGTGGCGAACTTGAAGCGCCTTTAAAAGCGTTGATTATAGATTCCTGGTTTGATAATTATCTTGGTGTGGTCTCGCTAGTTCGGGTTGTTCAAGGCAGGGTTGGCAAAAAACAAAAAATCAAAGCCATGCACACCAATTTGGATTTTCAGGTTGATCGGGTGGGTATTTTTACGCCTAAGATGAAGGACACTGAGTTTCTAAGTGCGGGAGAAGTTGGCTTCATCATCGCTGGTATTAAAGAAATCGATGCGGCTAAGGTTGGAGATACTTTTACCGACGCGTCTAAACCCGCTAATGAAGCCTTGGCAGGATTTAAAGAAGTGCAGCCGCGAGTGTTTGCAGGGATTTTCCCCGTCAGTTCAGATGACTATGAAAACCTACGTGATGCATTAAGCAAGCTTAACCTCAATGATGCGTCATTAAGTTACGAGCCTGAAACCTCTCAAGCACTAGGTTTTGGTTTCCGCTGCGGTTTCCTTGGCATGCTGCACATGGAGATTATCCAAGAGCGGCTAGAGCGTGAATATGATCTTGATTTAATTACGACTGCGCCAACCGTAATCTATGAAGTAGAAAAAACGGATGGCGAAGTCATTAAAATGCACAGTCCGTCGCAGTTGCCGCCGATAACCAAAATCGCCGAGATCCGTGAGCCTATCATCAGAGCTAATATTTTGGTGCCACAGGACTATCTGGGCAATGTTATTTCGCTATGTGTTGATAAGCGTGGTGTGCAAAAGAATATGCAATATATGGGTAATCAGGTAACGTTGACCTATGATTTACCCCTCAGTGAAGTGGTGCTGGACTTCTTCGATCGGCTTAAATCAGTCAGTCGTGGTTATGCTTCATTTGAGTATGAGATAGATCATTTTCAAGCGGCCAACTTGGTGCGCGTCGACATCCTGATTAACGGGGATAAGGTTGATGCATTGGCACTAATTATTCATAAAGACTTTGCTCAGGCCAGAGGACGTGTTTTGGCTGAGAAAATGAAAGAAATCATCCCAAGACAAATGTTTGATGTAGCCATTCAGGCATCAATTGGAACCAATATTATTGCCCGGACCAACGTTAGAGCGTTGCGGAAAAACGTAATTGCTAAATGTTATGGTGGTGATGTATCGAGAAAACGGAAACTTCTTGAAAAACAGAAAAAAGGAAAAAAACGCATGAAGCAAGTTGGCAACGTCGAGATTCCTCAGGAAGCGTTCCTGGCTGTACTTAAGGTGGGTGACTAGACAATGGAAATTTTCTATGGTTTAGAATTTTGGTTGGTGCTGGTCACGCTACTTTGTGGTGTTATCTTGTTTATCTACCGTTTTATTCTGGGGAAAAAGCGAGCCGAGCAAGAACCGATTTTGGTTGATTATGCGCGTTCCTTCTTTCCAGTGCTCATTGTTGTGGTGCTACTGCGTTCATTTGTGATTGAGCCTTTTCGCATTCCTTCTGGTTCGATGATTCCCACTTTGGAAATCGGTGATTTTATCATCGTGCAAAAATATGCTTACGGTATCCGCTTGCCAGTGATCAATAAAAAAATCATAGAGACCGGAGAGCCGCAACGAGGCGATGTGGTTGTCTTTAGGTATCCCATTGACCCATCGATTAATTTTATTAAGCGTTTGATTGGTCTGCCGGGTGACCGCATTGAATGGACCTCTGATAAGAAACTAATGATTAACGGAAAGCTCATTGCAGAAGAAACGCTTGAACCCTATCCTTATGAAAGCAGAAGCGGAAAGATTCAGGCCACACATCTGCGTGAAACACTGCCGTCTGCCGATGGCGATCACTTTCATAATATTATCCTTGAGCCCGGAATGGGCGGCTCAGGAGAGTGGACTGTACCCCAAGGGCATTACTTTATGATGGGTGACAACCGGGATAACAGTAGTGATAGTCGGTTCTGGGGTTATATGCCTGAGAAATACCTGGTTGGAAAAGCTGCCTTTGTTTGGTTGCACTGGAATTGGCAAACCGGTGGTGATGGATTCAACTTCTCTAGAATCGGTACTTCTTTAAAATAATTGTGCAAGAAGGGTGGGGTGCTTAGGGTGCCCACTTATCATGTCAGGTTGACAGTTGAGCGTTAGGAGGCCGACAATAAACAGCAGGGTATTTCCAGTCATTTAAGAAGAAAATAATAATGAAAAAACATAATAAAAAACAACAGGGCGCCACGATGATCTCTTGGATGATCGGCATCGCAGTCGGAATTCTATTAGTCAGTGGCGGGTTAAAAATAGCCCCGCACTATATGGAATTTAACTCAGTTAAGAGCTTTATGAATGGTATTGCGTCTGAGTCTGGTATCGAAACCAAAAATAAACGTGAAATTATGTCTCGCGTTGAAAAATATCTAAACATAAATAGTATGGAAGGCTTAAGCAAAGCTTACTATAGCAGCCGAAGCGGTAAGTCGGGCGTAGAGCAGCCATTCAAGATAGTTAAGCTTAAAAAGAGTAATAAGCGACAATTAGCGGTAAACTACAAGGTCGAAGCATCTTGGCTTGGTAATCTGGCTTTCTTGATGGATTACAAGTATCAAGTTGAGTTGGGCAAAGGACAATAACGTTTAGTCGAACCCATCGGCTATAAAAAGGATTTGATAATCGATTGGCAACACAACTAAATAAGTTACTGGGTAGTGATTTCCTGGATACGCCGTATTTTAAGCGCGCGATGACGCATCGCAGCGCTAGCGGCAAACATAATGAAAGAATGGAGTTTCTGGGGGATAGTATTCTCGGCTTGGTGATAAGCGATGCGCTTTATCATCGCTTACCAGAAGCGTCAGAAGGTTATCTAAGTCGACTGCGGGCGTCTTTGGTTAATGAATCTGTATTAGCCGAGTTAAGTACAGAGCTTCGCTTGGGTGATCTGCTGAACCTCGGAACGGGCGAGATCAAGAGTGGCGGCGTCAATCGTAAGTCCATTCTTGCTGACGCGATGGAGGCGTTAATCGCTAGCGTCTATCTGGATCAAGGTCTTGAAACAGCCAATACTTTCGTACTGAAATTATATGAATCCCGCTTAGAAATCTTACCCAAAGAAGAAGAACTTAAAGACCCTAAAAGTCGCTTGCAAGAATGCCTGCAATCTAAGGGGCATGATTTACCAGAGTATAGTCTGGTGGCGGCAACCGGTGACGCACATCGTCAAACATTTACCGCTCAATGCAAGATTGCTAGCCTTAACATAACTACTCAGGGTGTCTCAAGCAGCCGCCGTAAAGCTGAACAAATTTCTGCCGCCTCGGCTTATGAAAAGGTAATCTCTCATGAATAAGCGCTGCGGTTATGTATCTATTATTGGCCGGCCGAATGTGGGTAAGTCAACGCTGCTGAACCTATTGGTTGGCTATAAAATATCGGCGATAGCAAACAAGCCACAAACCACCCGCACTAATGTGCGTGGCATCGTAACCCATGATAATTATCAACTTATTTTTACCGATACACCTGGTATCCATCAGCAATCAAAGAACTTATTGAATATGACGCTTAATAGTGAAGCGGTTGCTGCGCTAGAGTCTGTCGATGCGGTGGTGATGATTGTTGAAGCGCTTAAGTGGACTGATGAAGACGAGTTAGCGCTTAAACGCTTAAAGCACGTGAAATCACCTGTATTTTTACTTGTGAACAAAGTTGATCGGGTTCAGCCTAAAGCGCGCTTATTTCCATATTTGGAAAAAGTCTCGGCGAAGTATGATTTCAAAGAAATTATCCCTGGCTCAGCCACTAGTGAAATCAATATTGATCGTTTGCTGGCTGTTTTAGTTGAGGCAGCGCCTGAGGGTGATTGGGCATACGATGAGGATAGTATTACTGATCAATCCGTCCGCTCCATTTGTGCCGAACTGATTCGAGAGCAGCTGGTGTTAAATTTACATCAGGAATTGCCTTATTTCACGGCGGTGCACATTGAACGTTTCGAAGAAACACCCAAATATGTAGAAATTGATGCGGTGATTTGGGTTGCCAGAGAAAGCCAGAAAGGCATCATTATCGGTAAAAAGGGCGAGACGTTAAAACGGATTGGCACCGATGCCCGACAATCAATTCAGGAGTTCTTGGACAAAAAGGTCGTTATTAAGCAATGGGTTAAGCTTGAAGAGGAGTGGCAGAATAATCCACGGCATCTTCAGGATCTCGGAATCATGTCCAACCGCTAATGCAGTCATCTATGGGGTACATTTTGCGTACTCGACCTTATTCAGAGGCGAGTGTGATTGTGGATCTCTTCACTAAAGACTCAGGTCGGATAACCTGCATGACTCGCCCCGCGAAATTGCGTGGCAAGGTTCAGAAAGGACACCTTCAGGCGTTTCGTTTGCTTCAGCTACACTGGCAAGGCCGAACAGAGCTTAGCCGATTAACCCAAACTGACGAACGCTTTAGGCACCGTATTCCTCCCAAAAACCTACTCTTTGGTTTATACCTCAATGAGCTGCTACTCAAGCTAGTACAGACTCACATGGCGTTAGATCAGCTATTTACAATCTACCAGCATACACTACAGCTGCTTTGTGATACTGAAATGCCAATGGTGGTTGTCATGCAGTTTGAGTTAGGATTGTTGAATGACTTGGGGCACTCGCCTAATCTATGGCAAGAAGATGGTGCTGGAGAGGATATTACATCTGAAGCAAGCTACGGCTATGGGGTAAATATTGGTTTATATTTAACTGATTCATTAGCAAGCAATCATAACCCCATCCCAATTTCTGGGGATTTACTTATCGCGATGAGACAGCCGGAAACGATGAGTTTGCAGCACTATTATGAGCTGCGTCGATTCCTCGATGATATTTGGATGCGAATCGTTCGTAAACCATTCAATTCTCGAAAGTTATTACGGTTTGACTAACAATATTATGCCTTAGTCTTTGGCATTCCCTGACAAAACAAGCGATAATTCGACGCATTCAGAATAAGCACGGCAACGGGCATAATCGATGAGTGACGCAACATGATTGTGGGGATTGGAATTGACTTGGTTAAAGTATCGCGAATCGAAGCAGTGCTAGCGCGTCACGGCCAGCGTTTTGTCGAACGCATACTGCATCCCAATGAATTGCTGGTTTATCAAAAACATAGTCATCCCTTAGCGTATTTTGCCAAGCGTTATGCCGCTAAAGAAGCGCTGTCTAAGGCGCTGGGAACTGGGATTGCCAGAGGCGTTAACTTTAATGAAATTGAAACTCAGCTAAATGAATTAGGTCGGCCGCATCTAATCTTGCACGGCACTACCTTAGATAAAGCGGATGAGCTTGGTGTTAAACATTTATTTATCACACTGTCCGATGAGCAGGATTATGCTATCGCGAATGTGGTTTTGGAAGGCTAGGTAAAGGGCTAGAAATGACATATCAAACGATTGAAACCTTGGTTGGTAATACACCGCTAGTGCGTTTACAACGATTGCCGGGTGATACTTCAAATACGCTATTAGTCAAGTTGGAAGGTAATAATCCGGGCGGATCGGTTAAGGACAGAGCGGCACTGAGTATGATCAAGCACGCTGAAGCGCGCGGCGATATAAAACCTGGTGACAGCCTCATTGAAGCAACCAGTGGCAACACCGGTATTGCCTTAGCGATGGTCGCAGCCATTCGTGGTTATAAAATGAAGCTGATAATGTCTGAAAGCATGAGTGAAGAGCGCAGGGCATCGATGAAAGCCTATGGTGCCGAGATAATCTCAGTTTCAGCAGAAGCAGGAATTGAGGGAGCGCGAGATCTTGCGCTGGAAATGCAAGACAGAGGCGAAGGTTTGGTGCTGAATCAGTTCGCCAATACTGATAATCCCCTCGCCCATTACAAATCGACGGGACCTGAAATCTGGCGAGATACGCAAGGTGAGGTTACGCATTTTGTTAGCTCAATGGGCACTACTGGTACCATTATGGGCACGTCACGGTACCTCAAAGAGCAAGCTGCGGAGGTGCAAATTGTTGGCGTGCAGCCTGCGGGCGAAGATGATTCTATTCCGGGGATACGCCGTTGGCCGCAGGAATACCTGCCGCAAATATTTGAGGCTGAGCGAGTTGACCAAATTATTGATGTCACTCAGCCAGAAGCTGAAGTGATGATGCGACGTCTGGCTGTTGAAGAAGGTATTTTCTGCGGCGTATCCTCAGGCGGTGGCGTGGTTGCGGCATTGAAGCTCTCTGAGCAGGTAGAAAACGCAACTATCGTCAGTATTATCTGTGATCGCGGGGATCGTTACATTTCAACCGGTGTGTTTCCCTCATGAGCAATCACGTTGTCATAAGTCTCGCAACGGTTCCTGATATTGATGCCTTGCGCTTAATCCATCAATTCGATGATTTGTCGGACGAAGGTGTGCTGAGCGCTGCCTTACATTTGCATCATCAGCAGCACGGGAATAAGAGTCTACCACTTTATCAGCAGCAAATTGTTTCTTTCGCAGCGGTAAAGCGAATGCAGTCTGGCGAGGTAACGCTGCATGGTTTTGACAATGATATTGAGAATGAAGTTGATTTGTTAGTACAGCTTAATGAGTTGATGGATAAGGTTGACGAGGTTATTTCATGGCAAATGAATAGCATTGATTTACCATTAATCAATTTCCGCCTGCTTAAACACACTATCGTCAGTGCTAATTTTTATGATGCAAGCAAAGTGAGTTTAAGTGATTCCTTATTTGGCGATCAAGGTGCTGCTGAGAGAGATTTAGCAGGCTTATCAATGAGCTTGGGTCTGCCAGAAATTGACAGCATGACTCAACAAGAGCGCATCGAATGTTTTTTAAATGATGAGATGCAAAGAGTGCATGCCGCGAATCAAACCAAGTTACTAAACTGCTATTTAATCAACTTACGCTATCAGCTGATTAGCGCAAAGATGTCTACTGTTGAGTACGAAGCGGCTCGTGATACATTATTTGAAGCACTGGCATAAGATGAAATAGAGTCTGGATAAGCTATAGGGCATCCCGATGTATCCCCTAAAAATCAGTCAATAACCGTAACAAAACTTAAATACCCCGAAAACTATGACCGAAACTCTACCATTACAAGATTATACTGAAAAAGCGTATTTGGACTATTCCATGTACGTTATTTTGGATCGGGCACTGCCACATATTGGTGATGGCCTGAAACCCGTTCAGCGTAGGATTATCTACGCAATGTCTGAGCTTGGCTTGTCGGCAGCATCAAAGCACAAGAAGTCTGCCAGAACCGTTGGTGACGTTTTAGGTAAATTTCACCCGCATGGCGATAGCGCCTGTTACGAAGCCATGGTATTGATGGCGCAGCCGTTTTCCTATCGCTATCCTCTGGTTGATGGGCAGGGCAACTGGGGATCATCAGATGATCCAAAATCTTTTGCCGCCATGCGTTATACCGAATCTCGTCTAACCGCCTATGCCAAGGTGTTATTGCAAGAATTGGGACAGGGGACGGTCGAGTGGAAGCCTAATTTTGATGGAACGCTTAACGAGCCTGTATTACTTCCGGCGCGTTTGCCGAATGTTCTGCTCAATGGTGGATCCGGTATTGCGGTAGGTATGGCAACTGACATTCCGCCACACAATCTGCGCGAAGTGGTCGATGCCTGCTTGCATTTGTTAGACAAGCCTGACGCCGATCTTAAAGCGCTGTTTAAGTACATCAAAGGCCCGGATTACCCAACCTCTGCCGAGATTATCAGCTCGCCTGATGAGCTCAAAAAAATGTATGAGAACGGCTCTGGCAGCGTCAGGATGCGTGCGGTTTGGCATAAAGAAGATGCCGATATCGTAATCTCTGATCTACCATTTCAAACCTCGGGTAACAAAGTGCTTGAGCAAATCGCTCAACAAATGCGTGCCAAGAAACTACCGATGGTGTCGGATTTACGCGATGAGTCTGACCATCAAAATCCGATAAGATTAGTTGTAACGCCACGTTCTAATCGTATCGATATGAACCAGTTGATGCTGCATTTATTTGCCAGTACTGATCTGGAGCGCACCTATCGTGTCAATATGAACATGATTGGAGTAGATGGCCGCCCCAGTGTTAGAAATTTACGTGAAACTCTGGTGGAGTGGTTAGGATTTAGGCGTCAAACTGTGACCAATCGTCTGGAATGGCGCTTAGCCAAGGTCATGGATCGCTTGCATATTTTGGAAGGTTTATTGATTGCTTATCTGAATATCGATGAAGTGATTATGATCATTCGGGAAGAGGATGAGCCTAAGCCTGTGATGATGGAACGCTTTGGTATTTCAGATATTCAGGCTGAAGCGATACTAAATCTTCGCTTGAGAAATTTGGCAAAGCTTGAGGAATTCACCTTACGCGGTGAGCAGGATGAGTTAGAGGAAGAGCGCGAATACCTAGAGAGCTTGTTGAATTCGCCTGAGTTGCTATCCAATCTGATTCGTGATGAGCTTAAGCAAGATGCCGAAACCTACGGTGACAAGCGCCGCTCACCGATCATGCAGCGTGAAGCGGCGCATCAGTTAGATCAGTCAGAGCTAATGCCGAGTGAACCAATCACTGTGGTGCTGTCTAAAATGGGTTGGATCAGAGCGGCCAAAGGACATGATATTGACGCCGAGGCGTTGAGTTACAAAACGGGTGATGAGTTCTTATCAGCGGCTCAGGGAAGGTCTAATCAACAGGTAATATTGATGGATAGCAGTGGGCGCAGTTATTCCTTAGGCGCTCATACTTTACCCTCAGCTCGAGGTCAGGGTGATCCTTTAAGCGGTTATTTCACTCCTCCAGCCAATGCCGTTTTTGCTAAAGCACTAATGGGCGCTGACAATCAATACCTACTCATGTCCAGTTCCTGGGGCTATGGGTTTATCTGTCAATTCAGCGAGTTACTAAGTCGAACTAAAACAGGTAAGGCCATCGTAACCTTGTCAAAAGGTAGTGAGTTATTAACGCCTAGTCCGATTGACTCAATTGAGAATGACTGTCTGGCAGCTGTTACCTCTGAAGGGTATTTATTGCTGATTAAGGCAGAGGATATTCCGCAGTTGGCCAGAGGCAAGGGAAATAAAATCATTAATGTACCGACCGCCAAACTTAAAGCTGGCGATGAGCATGTGGTATCAATTGTTGCCTTGAGTGAAGATATGAAGCTGATTATTCATGCGGGCAAACAGCACAAAACGATTCGTGGTGATGAGCTTAAAGAATACATCGGTGAACGCGGAAAACGGGGTAAACTGCTTCCTAAAGGTTACCGAAATGTCTCTCGGCTTGAAGTTCAAGCCTGATCAATAAGGTAGTGACAATGGATATTGTTTACATTCGGGATCTTCGGGTCGATGCTTGTATCGGCATCTATGATTGGGAACGCAAAATTCGCCAGCAGATAAAACTCGATATTGAAATGGGTTGGGATAATAAGCCTGCTGCTAAAACGGATGATATTCAATATACGCTGAACTATAAAGAATCAGCTGAACTGGTCACAGAGTTTGTTAGTCAGAGTGAGTTTGAACTGGTTGAGACACTGGCCGAGCGCATTGCGGAGTTGCTGTTAGAAAAAATGAAATTGCCTTGGGTTAAAGTGAGTCTGGGTAAGCCGGTCGCCGTTAGTGGTGCAGGTGAAGTCGGTGTGATCATCGAAAGACGAGCTGAGAATCGACAACTATGACCCAAGTATTTATAGATATTGGCAGCAATATCAATCGAGATGAAAATATCTGCGCCTGCATTACCCAGCTGCGCAAAGACTTCCCAGATATTGTATTTTCCAAGCCCTACGAGTCTTTTTCAGAAGGCTTTGAAGGGGATGATTTTATAAATATTTCAGCGGGCTTTGAAACGAATCTAGGTTTTAATGAGTTGCTGAGCTATTTAAAAGCGATTGAAATCAAACAGAAGCGCACCCGCGATGGGGCTAAGTTTGGCTCGCGGACGTTAGATGTGGATATTTTATTGTTTGGTGATGAAATACTAAAACCAGATCGTGACGTGCCGCGTGCTGAGATTCTAAAATATCCCTTTGTCTTGTTTCCACTGGCTGAAATAGCGGCTGAGTTTGTCCATCCTGAATTTGGCAAGACGATTGCACAAATTGTTGCTGAGACCGAACTTAATCGGAAGAGTATTTGGCAGGCGAGGCTATCTTGTCTTGGTGGCGAAAAGTAGTATCACTAGAAAAGATGTTTAGCTGACCTTGCTGAATGTAATGGTAATCAGCCATTTCAAAAGATTCTGCTACCGTAATCCTAATATAAAAATTAGAGGATATAACGATGAAACGACTGTTTTTAGGGCTATTCGCTTTATTACTTTCAGGAGCCATAATGGCCGCGATAGAAGAACCTACTTATAGCGTTACGGAGAAATCAGGCGCATTTGAATTACGTAGCTATAAACCTAAGATACTGGCAGAAACCTTTGTATCAGGATCGATGAATAAAGCCTCAAACGCAGGGTTCAAACTGATTGCTGACTACATTTTTGGTAATAATACCTCCTCTGCTGGTGGCAGTGCAAAGATTAGCATGACAACACCCGTTACCATGCAGCCGAAGTCAGAAAAAATTAGTATGACGGCTCCCGTCACGATGGAGCAAGCCGGTGGAAAATGGCGCGTACACTTTGTAATGCCTAGCAAATATACGATGGCAACCTTACCTAAACCCAATAATCCAGCAGTGACGTTAAGGCAAGAGCCTGCTCGAAACTATGCTGTGATTCGTTTTTCAGGGTTTGCTGGTGAGCGTAAGACGGCAGGAAAGACCGCTCAGCTGATGAAATGGTTGGCGAGCAAAGGGATTAAGCCGACGGGAACGCCAGAGCTGTCTCGTTATGATGCGCCTTGGACCTTGCCATTCCTAAGACGCAATGAGGTGATGGTGACGTATTAATTAGCCCCTGAAACAGGGATTAATGCCCTGTTTCATCCTGAACAAAAGCATCCAACATCCCATGAATTTCCCCAACATACTTGAACATCGCCAGATGCGCCTCAGGATTAACTGACTTCAGCGTATCGCTTTCCAGTTTAAACTGCTCAACCTGCTCATCATGATCCTTTAACAGTCGGTTCAGCATATCAACCTCAGCATCCGTCGCTGTTAAATTGAATTTCTTGGCGCGTTTATCAATCGCTAGCATTAGGTCTAAATGGCGTTTCTTAGTGGTTTCCATGGCGTTATACGCTTGAAAAGCGGCCATGGCTTGTATACGTTGTGCAGGAGTCATATTTGAGTCTCAGAGCAGGCGGGGCATTTGGGGTTTTTAGGAAGCTGCATGCGTTGCCATTCCAGATATTGCGCGTCTAACAATAGCAATGTTCCGATTAGAGCAGGTCGTCCTAGCAACACGTTTATCGTCTCCTGAGCCTGCATCGTGCCGATTATGCCGACCACAGGAGCAAGCACGCCCTCCATAGCACAGGTGACGCTTTCAAGCCCTACATCAGGATACAAACATTGGTAGCAAGGACTGGTTTCAACGCGTGAATCATAAGTGCTGATTTGGCCTTCCTGACGAATTGCCGCGCCGGAAACCAATGGCTTTTTCGCTTTGATGCAGACTTTGTTGAGTTCGAAGCGACTAGGGAAGTTGTCAGTGCAGTCGACGACGACATCCGCAAGCGAAGTTTGCTCAGCAAGTTCATCATCATTCAATTCATGATCAATCGTAGTGACTTGAGTATTAGGGCTTAATGAGGCGATGAATTGCTTGGCAGAATCGACTTTGAGCTGGCCAACCGTCTGTTCAGTGTGGATGATCTGACGCTGTAGGTTAGAGCTTTCGACAATATCAAAATCGCTAAGTACTAGATGACCAATTCCTGCTGCTGCGAGATACATTGCGACAGGAGAGCCCAAACCACCCATACCTATAACGAGTACTCTAGCGTCTAGCAGAGTTTGTTGGCCAGCTTCGGTAACGGCTGGTAAACGGATCTGCCGGTCATAGCGCTCGCGTTGTTCAGGCGTCATCACTACCCACCGCCACGATGGATATAGCGATTGAAACGTTTCATAAATTCCTTAACATCGGCTTCAGTGTGACCGTCAAAAGTCAACACAACCATCATTCTGGGGAGTCTGGCTGATGCAATAACGCGAGGAGGCATAACCGTCTTGTCGATAATCACTTTAAGGCCGGAATCATTTTCTAACGAATAGCCAGTATCAGTGATTTGGACTTCATAGGGTTTAACCGCATTAGGTAATACGGAATCGAAGTCTTTCTCGCTCAAACCCATATCGAGTTCGATTCGGTTATTTTCAGACAAGACTAACCTCCGGCTACAGGCGGAAAGACGGCTAATACATCGTTCTCTTTCAGCGGTAGTTCACGTTCCTCTGGTTGAAGATAAACGCCGTTAACTAACACCAGATGCGCCAATTCACGGGGCACATTATAACGGTCAATCAAGTCATATGCTGAGGTGCTGTCATCCACCTCCAGAGGCAGCTCATGACGATTTGCCTCCGGTGGTAGGTGTTTCATTAGCGTTG
>ENA-ORXR01002737-ORXR01002737.1-marine-metagenome-genome-assembly--contig:-NODE-2737-length-16467-cov-2.700244_pt1 | contig 16467 bp, 17 predicted proteins | sample MGYA00237866_ERZ511479 | MGnify/ENA metagenome assembly ERZ511479 | reverse complement strand
CACAGACACGAATGGGCTTTCACTAAAACACCTTTAGTAAACCAAGAATTTTTTGGTGATGAAGGAGTTTTAGACATTGGATTAGAATTAAGAACACTACTACCTACTTCTTTCTACGTTGATTTTAGAGTTGGTATTAGTAACGGATACGAGCTTGGACATTCTCACGCTAGTCATGGTGAAGAAGAACATCACGATGATGAAGATGAGGATGAAGAAGAACACGAAGAACATGAAGAGCATAAAGCGGAAAAGCCATTAGTTCCCACTCACTATGCCAAGTTAACATTCTTTCAAGATATTTTTACCAATGGTGGTATTCAAGAAAGCTTGAATTACCTTGGACGTACTGATGCTGATGGACATGTCACAAGCCATTTTGGTGCCGATATCACAGCAAAATGGGGTAACAACTTTAATCCTTACCTTGTTCAACTTGAGGCTTGGTTCAAAAATGCTAAAGAAAAAGGCGAAGACGAATCACTACAAAGTTATGGTGCCTATCTTTTTGGAAAAGCTCCACTCTCTAAACATTGGGCCACTGGATTAAGAGTAGATTATCTTGATGCTGAAGAACATGATGAAGACGAAAATACAGTTAATGAAAAGATTATCGGTTTATCACCAATGATCGAATGGAAAGCAAGTGAATTTTCAACACTTCGACTTTCAGCTGATTTCAGAAAGCCTAATGGTCAAAAAAATCAGTTTGGTGGTATGTTACAATGGACAACAACTCTTGGAGAACATCCAGCTCATGACTTTTAGAAAATTTTTAACGACACTTTTATTATTATTTATAGTTCAACAAAATAACCTAGCTAAAAAACCAGTATATGTACTGACTACAATTCCTGAATTAAGCTGGGCTATAAAGCAAATTGCCCCTAAGAACTTCAAAATTGAAGCTCTTTTAAAGCCTGGAGTTAATGCTCACTATGTTGACGCTAAGCCAAGCTTTATAATGAAGCTTAAAAAAGCTGATTTAGTATGTTCTATTGGCCTTGGCCTAGAAGGTGCCTGGCTAAACAGGTCTATTCAACGATCTTTTAATGAAAAAATAACGAGTAACAAATCTGGACATTGCCTAACCGGAAAAAAAGTTAAAGTTCTAGGTTCTTTAAAAGTTTCATTAGATCGGTCTCACGGGCATTTACACGCAGATGGAAACCCTCATTATTGGTATTCTCCTTCAAAAATTGTGGAAGTTCTTCCTTATCTTGAATCTAAAATCAACTTCTTCATTAAAGATGATATTCTAGCGCAAAATAATCTAAAAATAAAAGTGCAGACTTTAACTAAAAAACTTAATGAAACTGAAAAATACTGGAAAACTCAGTTTTCGCAAAAAAAATATAACACTATCACTCAGTACCATTCAGATTTTGATTATTATATTGCCTCACTTGGTTTAAATAATGTTGCAAGTTTAGAATCAAAACCAGGCGTTCCGCCCTCAGCTGAACACCTCAACAAAATATTAAAGATAACTAAAGAACAGAAAGTAAAAGTAATTTTAGCTCACCCGTGGGACCCCTTAAAAGTCATCAATAGTTTAGCCAAAAAAATCGGCGCTAAAAGCGTCATATGGCCGCACAAGGAAAAAGATTACATCAAAGCTTACACTGCATTTTCGCAACAAATCTTGGATTCTATGGAATGAATGATTTATTGTTTGACCTTAAAAACATTAGTATTCCTTTGCCTGGGGACCCTCAAAAATTAATTAATATCAATTTAAAAATGAATAAGGGTGATTTATGCCTAATAAGAGGGTCTAACGGCGCAGGTAAATCTACGCTTTTAAAATGGATTTTCAAAGAATCAATTACACAGCTAAAATTAAAAGAAAAACCAGCATACCTTGCTCAAGGTGCTGATGATGATTTTATATTACCTCTTCAACTTATTGAAGCCGCACAGTTTATCAACAAACAATATAGCTCTACTTCATTAACCACAAATCTCGAAAATATTAATTTTCAAAAGTTACTACCGAAAAATATCTGGATACGAGCTTGGAACAAAGCAAGCCTTGGAGAACGACAACGTTCACTTTTAGCTGGCATCTTAGAATCTAATAAAGGTTTATACTTACTTGATGAACCGACAAGTGCTCTAGACAGCTCTTCTGAAAAAATATTTTGGCAACTTGTTAACGAACAAATGAATAAAGGAAATTGCTTTATCATTGTCTATCATGGAAACTCAAATCATTTACCTAAACATCAGGAATTACAATTATAATGAATTGGGTTGATTACATTATTGAATTTTATATTTTAATTCCTGTCGTACTCTTCATTGCCCCTGCTCTATTTGCAGCTGGAGCCAATTCATTAGGACAATCAAAAACAGTGGACATTTTCATTTTAGTACAAGGCACCATTGTGGGTCACTTAGCCGCTTTAACCTTTCAACTTGAAGGTTTTATAGAAATAACATTATGCTACTTGTTTGCCACTATCTCACTTTGCCTCAGTCATCTTATGCTACGCGCTCCAAAAGTCTATCATTCCTCTTTAAGAATTGGGCTTTATGCTTTTTTGTTAGTTGCTATCTTTGTCTTTGAACGTTGGGTGCCCGGACTTGAAAGACATATTAACAGTGCTTTCGTTGGTGATTTACTCTATTTATCTAACTATAAAGCCATATCTTTAATTATATTAGCTATATTATACCTAATATATTTTTCAAAAAACTATCAAAACCACACTCAAAGAATATTTTATAAAAATGTTCTTAAAATAAACTTTAAAACACCTGCAACAAACCACCTTTTTAACTTTATTCTTCTTGTCTCGAGCACGCATTTTATGGGATTAAGCTTCACTCTTGGCTTTGCTGTACTACTGCCACTAATATTTTCTATTGTATTTAGACAAAAAAGCTTAAAATACTATTTTATTTATGGAGCCATACTATGCGCCTTATTTGGAAGTTTTAGTTTAATTATTTCGTTCTTACTACCCAATCAGAGCACAACGCCCCTCATAGTTATCATCTCAACAGTGATAGCCTGCTCTTTATATTTTGTGAGGTTTCGTGAGCAATAAAAATAAAATTATTAGTCGCCATAGCCCTCAAAAGAGTTTTATTGAATCGCTTTTAAAAAATTCTACAACTGCCTTAAGTCAAACAGATATTTTAAATGCTGCTAAAATAGAAAATATTGCTATTTCAAGAGCTACGGTTTTTAGATTTTTAAACAACAATATACAACAATCCAACATTAAAAAATTACAAGGGCTCAAAGGTAGCTCATTGTATGAATGGAATAAAAGAAAAAAACACCACCATCACTTCTTTTGCACAATTTGCCAATCAACTTATCCCATCGAAGGGTGCGGCTTGAGCGTCTCAAAATTCACCTTACCTAAGGGATTCAAGGTCAAATCCCACGAAGTACAACTAAAAGGCACTTGTGACAATTGTAAATAATGATTTACTGATTTTTAAATTCAATTAAGAATTCTGGTTTCTTTGGGTCGTAAGTCATCTTTAGCTTGCTATCACTTGAAAGGTAAATATAAACTTTACTGGGATCAATATTCCAGTAATCAAGAAAAACATCTAAATCTTTAGTGGCTTCTTCTGTTTTTACAATCTTTATCCAAAAAGAATTTTTATTAAAGTTAATTCCTTTTTCAAAAGGACCCTCTAAATCATCACCGTTAAAACGTATGGAACACATATCAGAGTCTGGAACTTTACCAATTTTAAATTCTAAGCAAGTAAAAGTGAATTACTTCAACTTAAATTGACTCATTGTTTCCATCGCCTTAGAGGAAATATATTTATTTTTTAGAAAAATTAATATAATTTCATATGACACAGAAAATTTCTTTTTTTCAACATAACTCAATAAACCATTATCTATCTCTTTTTTAACTAAGTAATCAGGAACAAAACCTACACCCAAGCCATGTAGTACAAAATTCTTTATAACGCTCCAACTACCAATTTGCATTTTTTTTACCAAGCCAACGTTATTAAAATTTTTAAATTTTTTCTGTAATTGACCAACTTCTTGAGTCATCTCGGTGCACAAAACGCCTTCTTTTTTCCAATTATTTTTATATTTGCGTGATTTCACCAAATTAAAATTTCCCTTTGAAACAGGAAATACTTTATAATTTTTAAAATTTCGATTGTTTATAACAATTCCAAAATCTATGATTCCTTCATTCAACCACTTTTCAACAAGATCAGTTCTCCCCAACATAAGGTTAGGATTAATATCAGGATATTGCTTCTCCAAAGAACTAATTCCATTTAATAAGAATTGACTTTCAGCCATTGAACTCTGACAAGCAAACTTAACTTCACCAACATATTTATTTTGCTCACTAAGGCTATCTTTAAATTCATCAATTGATTGAAATATTTTTTGGCAAGATTGATAGGCCTTCAATCCTTCATCCGTTAAATTGAAACGATTGTTTTGATGCTCGACAAGCGTCACCCCTAAATCAAATTCTAAGCTTTTTATTGCCTTACTAATAGCAGGTTGACCCACAAAGTTCTTTTTAGCTGCCTTAGACATCGATAAAAATTGAGCAGAATCATAAAAATATTTCAAATGTCGGATATTCATAATATTACTTATTTTCATATATATCATGATAATTATGACTTTTACATAATTATTTTAGTAACCTAAGCTTGCTTTAATCTTAGGAGGATTATAATGAAAAAATTACTAATATTAACTATACTATCGTGGTCTTTAACTACCCAAGCTAACATCATCGAAACTAATTCGATGAATTCTGTGTTTGACCATGTTGAATTAAAACTTAAAGAATTTGACGCTAAAGAAATACTTCTTGTTATGGATATCGACAATACACTCTTAACATCTAACCAAGACCTCAACAGCTATGCTTGGTCAAATTGGCAAAGAGACTTGATAAAAAAACACTCTAAAGAGGCAATAACTCAAGATATTAATGAATTTTATGATATTCAAAGTGTTTTGTACTCTTTAGGCAAGATGCACCACCCTGAAGCAATAATAAGTCCTCGACTTCAAAAATTACAACTTCAAGGAGTATCAACTATTGCCCTAACTTCTCGTGGACCAAGCTCAAGAAATGCAACAGAACGAGAATTAATTGCTAATAATATCGATTTTAAAACAATGGAGTTTATAGGTTTTCCTGAACAATTCATTCCAACTTATGGAAGCGGTAGAAAAGTCAGCTTTCAAAATGGTATATACATGACAACTGGACAACATAAAGGATTAATGCTCAAAGGGCTTTTAGAAAGATTGAATAAAACCTATAAGGTTATTATCTTTGTAGACGACACCGCCAAACACACCATAAATGTCTACAACACTTACAAACATTTACAAAACAACATTGTTGCCTTTCGATATGGACGAATGGATGATAAAGTTTCAAAATTTATAAACGGAGACAAATCCTTAGTAAAAAATCAAATGATCGAATTAAACAACGTCTTGAATAATATATTTAAATAAAAAAACTAAGAAAGAAAACGATCTTTTTCTTCTGGACTATAAATTCGGCAAGCATCACGTTTGCCGAATAAACGATAACGATATTTAGCAGTTACATTGTAGACAAAATCCCTTATAAAAACAGGTATGAAATTAAATACTGTCATATATTTCCATGGAGAATCTAAATAACTAAATAATTTGATAGCAGCAGATGATCTTAACAAAAATTCATCTTCATCTAAAAAGAATAACGTTTCACCTATCTTGTCTAAATATCCATTTTCCTGAATTAATTTTTTTCCAAATTCGCTCTGTTGCGAAGCAAAGTGTATTATTTTTTTTGAATCTCTTTTTACGACAAAATCCACAAGATGATTGCACATAACACACAACCCATCAAACAACACAACTTTCACGATACACTTCCTTCAACTTTTTCGAGGTTCCATATTTTAACATCAATATTTTCTGAATATAAATACATAGCTTCTCCAATTGGATTAATCTTTAAAACGCTTAACAAATCATTAGAAATAATTGTTGCCTGGCAACGTTGTAATCGCCATTTTTCATGATCAATTTCGCAACAATAGACTTCATTATTTTTTACGGTAAAAAGACGATATTGTTCTGTTAGAAACTCTTCTAAGCTATTTTTTTCTGAATAAAACATTTCTGAATTAGCTTTATAATTGGCTTGAAACAATGCTTTTTCATTATGGAATATTCTGCGAGATGACTTGTATCTATATTCGTTATTCTTATTTTCAATAGACATCTTAGAATAGTAATAAGGTAATTTATATAAAAGTCGTCCCCCTAAAACAAATATCAAACGATCAGCGTCTAAGGAAATGAAATAAACCCCTCTTCGCCCTTTGTGTTTGACATAAACCCGCACGTTGAGCTCAGGAAAAGTTGACAAAACAGGTAAAGCAGGAAGATGTCGAGGGCGTACATTTGCCATTTCAAAAGGAACAACTCCGACATAAGCTTTTCCATCATATAGATCTAAATCCAAAGCCTCCGGCAGATGGCGTCTAATATCACTAGGGTCAACCTCCCAATGCGCAAAAAGCAGGTTCTTCCAACTCTGTAAACTAGTCCATTTTGAATCTAATATGGGATAGGGCCTATGTGATTTTGTATCCTTATCAATCATAACCTTTATTATAGAAAAAAATCAATTCTCTATAGATTATGAACAGTTTACCCTATTAAATCTTACTATGCACATAAATATATGCATATACCTGCTTATATGCTGTTGATTTTTGTTTCTAAATCAATCAAAAAAAACTAAAATAACTCATTAACAATGTCTGATTTTAATAATTACAATTTACTCGATTCCATAATAAAAACTTTAGAAGCTCAAAACTTTACAAAAGCTACTGATATTCAAAAACTCGCCATAAAAGCCCTTATGTCAGGAAAATCGGTAGTCGGTATAGCGGAAACTGGAAGTGGTAAAACTCTGTCTTATGTTCTTCCCATACTTCATTTGTTAAAAACACTTGAAACCCAAGGTCAGGCTGTTTCAAAAAACAGTAGTCCCCGTGCTGTTGTGTTGGTGCCCACACGTGAGCTAGGTGACCAAGTTTCCAAAGTCTTCAAAGAATATACACATGACACTCGACTAAGAGTCCGCAATGTTCTTGGAAGCTCAAAAATGGCAGTTGCCAAGCGTAATATCGCCAATAACTTCGAAATCATGTTAGCGACTCCAGGAAGACTTATGCAACTGAACAAACTTAATTTAATAAACTTTGATGATGTCCGAATATTAGTCATCGACGAAGCGGACCAAATGCTCGATCAAGGATTTTTGCCCTCTATCAACACTTTACTAAACTCCTGCCAACCTGACATTCAAACTGCACTATTCACCGCTACAGCTTCAAAATCGGTTCAATCTTTAATCGAAAATAGTTTTTCTCATGCTGAATTTTTTCAAACCGAAAATAGCCACCAAATCAATCAAAACCTTGAGGTTATCAACTGTATAGTTCCTAATGGAAAACGTGTCCCACTTTTAAAGAAAATTGTACTCGACACTAAAACAAAAGGGAGCACCTTAATTTTTACAAACACAAGAGAGCAATGCGATAAAGTTCAAGCAGAACTTGTTAACCTTAATGTTAAAAGTGGTATTTATAGGGGAGAAATGGATAAAAATGAAAGAAAGCAAAATTTAAGAAATTTTCGCCAAGAAAAAATTTCTATTTTGGTAGCCACAGACCTTGCCTCAAGAGGTCTCGATGTCAATCATGTAACAAAAGTCATTAATTATCATTTACCCAAAGAGGTCGAAAACTATCTTCATAGAATTGGCAGAACTGCAAGAGCTGGAAGAAAAGGCACTGTATACAATTTAGTCACTGAAAGAGACCAACCGTTAATGCAAAAATTAAAGTCTAAAAAGCTGCTTTAAAATGAAAATAAGAAAAGATCTAAAAAAACTATCCAGCCCAAAAATAGCAAAAAAAAGTCAGTACTATTTTAAAACCAAAAAAGGCCAATATTCTTATGGTGATATTTTTATTGGTGTTAAATCTGCTGATTTACGAAGCTTAGCTAAAACAAACACTGATTTAAGCATTACAGACACCAAAATTCTATTAAAATCAAAAATTCATGAAGAACGTGCTTTAGCTTTATTGATTCTGGTTTACAAATATAAAAGTTCTAACGATGATATTGAACATCAAAAGATTTTTAATTTCTATACAAAACACTTTAAATACATTAATAATTGGGACTTAGTTGATTGTAGCAGCCCTCACATTGTAGGGATTCATCTAATGAATCGAAATAGAGAAGTTTTATACACTTGGATACAATCAGAGCACTTGTGGACAAGAAGAATAGCTATGCTCGCTAATTGGTGGTTTGTAAGAAAAGGCGATTTAAAAGATGTTTTTAAAATGGCCAAAATTCTTCTTAATGATGAGCATGATCTTATGCATAAAGCTGTTGGATGGATGCTGCGAGAGGCCGGAAAAAAAGACAACAAGAAATTAACAACCTTTTTAAAAAGTAATTACAAGTCAATGCCTCGTACAATGTTGCGATATTCCATTGAAAAATTTCCTGAAAATTTAAGACAAAAATATTTAAAAGGAAAAATATAAAGTTATCAACTTAGTTTTACTCCTTGATAAAATTGGTTTAAAATTTAATCAATGTCTGGCTCAACTCAAATTCTTAAGCAAGAAATATTAGACAAAATTATACTAATACTTGAGAAAGATTACAGCCAATTAAACAAAATTACCAAGCAGGCCAGAGAAGACGTTATTCATAACGAAATGAAACAAGAAGGTAAGTATGATACAAGAGCCATTGAGGCCGGCTACCTAGCAGGCGCACAACAGCGAAGATTACAGGTGTTAAAAGCTGAAATTAATACCCTTAGAAACTTAGACATCAAATCTAAAACCAATAGTGTCGCCTTATCAAGCTTAGTTGAAGTCACGCAAAACAACAAAAGTATAACCTATTTCATTACAGCTAAATCTGGAGGAATAACAATTAATTTAGATAATAACAAAGTAATATTAATAATATCGCTATCATCTCCTTTAGCTAAAGGCTTATTAGGTAAAGCAGTCGATGATTATTTTGAACTGAATATAGGCAAAAAAAATCACGAAATAGAAATTATCAAAATAACTTAGATGTAGAAGTATCGACTTAACTGACAATTCTTTGTTGCAAATTTGAGTAACTGTCAGATCAAATACATGCTTTTACAACTTAGAAACGCAATCCAATACCTAACTTAATTGCACCATTTAAATTCTCAGTATTATATTCTAAATCTGGATTAGTGTTTTTTGCCTCATTCCAATAACTAACTTGGTCTTGAGTTCCCGAACCTGAACGGTATTCAACTTCTGCACTCCCAAAAACAAAGGCTTCTGCTGTTTTTGATGTATAAAAAGGATATTCCACACCAACACTGGCCCCTACTGTATATCCAAAAGCTTCAGATTTAGCGGTTTTCCCTCTCCATCTATGTGTATCCTCATCTTTAGAAAAGAATACTCCAGCATTTAAACCTACAGTCAATTTGGCATTATTTCTCCATTTTTTTTCAAACTTAACCCCTGTACTAGCAACAAGATAATCAATGTCATAATCAATTGCTGAATCTTCAAGTGTAGCGTCATTATAAATAATTTTGCCATCACCGAAATCGCTATATCCTTTAAAACTTTCTTGTTCAAAACCTCTTAATCTATTGTAATCGGTTTTAACGTTTGCTTTAACTTTAATACCTTGCTCTTCTATTGAAACAACAGTCGCCTTGATATCAACATAATAGGATTCAGACTTTAAAGCTCCGGATGAATTAGTATCTGAATACATGTCTCCATTACCATTGTAATCTTCATCAAATGAACCACTACGTCCCTCCAAGCTAGGTTTAGCTATTGGCTGACTTGTTCCAACGCCTATTTCAATACTTTTTAAAAGTTCACCAACTGCTGCCTTAGCAAATGGTCTTATTTTCGCCTCGATATCGGCATTAATACTTTGAACACCAAAACGTAACACACTTTTACCTCGTCCTTTTTTAGCATATCTTTTGTCATCCCAATGTATCGTATATTCACTATATCCACGATGATAACTTGTTCCCGTTTTCACCTCAAATACATTCTCATCTTCACTTTCAATTATTTGTGAATTTAAAGTATCTTGGTGTTGGAATCGATTTTGATCATTGCCATACTTTGCAGTTGACTCTTCTATAGTATAATCATGAGCTTTTTGTTGATTATTTCTTAAAACTGCTTTTTGATCATATCTTGTAACGTTTTCTCTAAGAACCGATCTTCTTGTCATTGAATTATTTTTAGAAGTTTGAAGCTTTTGAGGGACAACAACTGGCTTGCTACTTTTAATTTTCTTGGCCACCAAAACACCATCTAAATAATATGAATAATAACCTTTTTTAGTGCTTGCCGATTTAGCTACTTCTTTTTTTACTTTAATTTTTTTTTCTTTTATTGGAAAAGATCTCACTGGCGGCGTTGTTATAATTTGAGAATTAATAACTGTATTTTTTGGAGGAATAATTTTCTTAACAGTTGGCTCTTCAATTATCTCAATTTCCTTTTGTTGAGGAACTTTTTCAGTAATAAGCACACCATCTAAATAATATTTATGATACTTTTCCACTTCTTGCTCTTGCTCGGCTTGGGCAGATTCATTTTTTTGATTATGTTCTTCGTTGTTTTTATCTCCACAAGATGCGTTTAAAAGTAGAACTAAAGCTAAAGCAGTCATATTGATTAATTTATTATTTGTCATAGGTGTATTAATAAATGCAAAAGCAGTGCCCAATACAATTACTATATTTTCAATGACTTAGAAGATTCTTAAGTTGATTTCACTTATATTTGTACTTAAAATGAGTAATTTAAAACATTCAATAAATCCATTATTTAACAAGTCCCAAAACTAAGCTTTTTCATTCAAAACAGTCCATTTATCATAAAATGATTTGATTTTATTTTGAGCTGAGGCAATTTCTTGACTGACTTTTGTAATGTCATCAAGATCAGTTAAAGTTTCTAACTTCTTTTCAAGGTCAATTAATATATTTTCATATTTTGCAATATGCTTCTCTATTTTTGTTATTTCTTTTTTCTCCAAGTAACTTAAATTACTTTTAACATTTTCTTTAACTGATTCTGTAACCTTTTTAAGCTTCTGCTTCGAACTGCTTTTAATCTGCTCTTGATACCAATTCTGCCACTGGTTAATCCCTGCAAAAGAAGTTAAATTTTTACTTTCACCATTAGGGCAAAAAGCATAAATTTCATCACAAACTTGATCGACAAAATAACGATCATGACTAATGAGTACTATGGCCCCCTTAAAACTTTTCAGCTCTTCTTCTAGACTATTCAATGTTTCAAGATCTAAATCATTTGTTGGTTCATCCAAAACAATTAAGTTAGATTCTGTTAACATTAATTTAGCGAGTAATAACCGCGATCTTTCACCGCCTGATAGATTTTTAATTTTTGTTTTGTACTGACCTTGATCAAATCCAAACCGCGCCAAGTAACCATAAATACTAACCCATTTGTCACAAACCTTAACCTTGTCGCTAGTGACCATAAAATATTCCAACAATGATTTTTCATTATCTTCAAATTCCTTAGTTTGATTAAGGTAAGTCACGACAAGTTGGTCTGATTGCTTTAATTTTCCAGAGGCTACCTTCAATTCACCTAAAAGCGTTTTAATCAAAGTAGTCTTACCACAACCATTATTACCCATAAGAGCAATTCGTGAATTTTTATCAACTATAATATCAAAAGCATTAAAGATTTCCTTATCTGGATACCCCCCTGATATGTTTTGCGCTTCAATTAATATTTTTGGCTGCGATATAGGAGTATTGAATTCAAATTTTACAGTTAACTGATTTGATCGATATTTCATTTCCGAAAAATCTTCTTCTAACTCTAGTGCTTTCTTGACTCGAGCTTGTGATTTAGTCGCCCTAGCTCGAGGACTTTTACGCATCCATTCGATTTCTTTTTTTAAATGTTGGCTAGCTGTCTGCATATTTTTATCTTGTGAGCTCAACAAATTAGCCTTAATTTCACAAAATTCTTGATAATTGCCATTAACTTTCAAGAAGCCTGTGGAATAACTTTTATTCAGCTCAATTATGGTGTCTGATACATTTTGAAGAAATGACCTATCATGAGTAATTGTAAAAGTAGCAAATCTAGAATTATGAATAAAATTTTCAAGCCAGAAGATACTTTTCAAATCCAAATGGTTAGTCGGTTCATCCAAAAGAAGTAAATCTGGTTCAACGAGCATTTCACGAGCTAAAGCCACTCTTTTTTTCCAACCACCAGATAAACTACCTATTTTAGTTGTTTCATCAAATCCATTTTTTATAAAATCAAAACGTTCAATAAGTTCATATACTCTTTGATCAAAAGTATAATCCTCATTATCACCTTTAATAACATCAAATATTGTAGCTTCCTCATCAAGAAAACTGGGCTCTTGATCCAAATATCCTATTTTAAAACTATGCCCTAAAACACATTCGCCATTCTCAGCTTTGATTTGACCTGCAATAATCTTGAATAAAGTACTTTTTCCCGCTCCATTAGGTCCTATTAATGAAATACGATCCCCCTTATTGATTCCAAAGCTGATATTTGAAAAAAGCTCTCGAGAACCAATATTATGACCTAATTTATGGACTGATAAAATAACACTCATACTACTTAATTCTTTTAACCTCAAAAGCACATTTGAAAAACAATAATCATATTTATCTAAATACCTTTTTCCTACCTAGCCCTATATATCTATGATAAAAACAATAATCTGGACTATAAATGACTATTCTTAACAAGCTAAACCTCAAAAATATTGCCCTTAAAACCGAATTACTCTCTGGCCTAACAGTTGCTCTAGCCTTAGTCCCTGAAGCCATAGCTTTTGCCATTATTGCAGGTGTCGAACCTCTTGTTGGCCTTTATGCCGCTTTTATTGTCGCTTTTATCACCTCTGCCTTTGGTGGAAGACCAGGAATGATTTCCGGTGCCACTGGAGCCCTGGCGGTTGTTATGGTCAGCTTAGTGAGCTCACATGGAGTAGATTATCTATTTGGAGCTATCGTCGTCATGGGTATTCTTCAAGTTCTATTTGGAATATTTAAATTTGGTAAATTTATCAGAATTGTCCCCCATCCCGTTATATTTGGTTTCGTTAATGGCCTAGCTATTGTTATCTTCATGGCACAATTTAGTCAGTTTAAAACCTTAAATGAATCCAACGTATTGGTTTGGCTTTCAGGCAGTGCTCTTTACACCATGCTGGGATTAGTTTTACTCACCATGGCCATTATCTACTTTCTTCCTAAATTTACAAAAATGATCCCTTCCTCCCTGGCTGCTATTCTTGTTGTTTCCGCCTTAGTTATTTTCCTGGATATTGACACTAAAACTGTTGGTCAAATTGCCTCAATAAAAGGTGGCTTACCGGTCTTTAACATCCCCAATATTCCTATTAACTTTGAATCTTTAAAAGTTATACTTCCCTATGCTTTAATATTCGCTGGAATTGGACTTACTGAATCACTTCTGACTTTAACTCTTATTGATGAAATCACAGAAACCAAGGGAAAGAGTAATCAAGAATGTGTCGCTCAAGGAGCCTCTAACATCTTAGCTGGACTTTTTGGTGGTATGGGTGGCTGTGCCATGATTGGCCAAAGTATTATCAATGTCAGCTCCGGCGGAAGAAGCCGTCTTTCTGGATTGATGGCCGCTTGCTCCCTACTAGCCTTTATTTTATTTGCTTCATCATTAATTGAGCAAATACCCATGGCAGCCCTAGTTGGCGTTATGTTTATGGTAGCTATAGGAACTTTTGAATGGACAAGCTTCAACATCTTAAACAAAATCCCTAAATCTGATGCCTTTGTCATGATTAGCGTAACTGTATTAACTTTAATTTTCGATCTTGCCATTGCGGTACTAGCTGGGGTTATTTTATCAGCTTTAGTCTTTGCCTGGGATAACGCCACAAGAATACGAGCTAAAAAGAAAACCGATAAAGATGGAACGAAACATTATGAAATAATGGGACCTTTGTTCTTCGCTTCAACAGCAGCCTTTGTTGAGCTTTTCGATTCTCACAACGATCCTGACAATATAATCATTGACTTCAAAGACTCAAGAATAGTTGACCACAGTGGATTAGACGCCGTTGAAAAGATCACTAAAAAATACAAAAAACTAAACAAAACCATAACCCTAAGGCACACCACTAAAGATTGCAGAAAATTATTAAAAAAAGCTGGCGCTATGATCGAAATTAATCTTTGCGATGACCCTAAGTATTTTATTGCAACTGATGATGCATAAATATTAAAATATTCATTTGTTTTTAAATAAATTTAGGAAAAAAATCACCTTCCACATTGACTCCATATATCTATCATTCATCTTTATCAAATTGTCTTCAGATCATTTCAAATTCTTTTTGACTTTTTATGCAGCAATTTTACCTCTGCCTCACTTAACTTTGATTAGAAAATACAACTGAAACCCCGCCAAAAATGTAAGCTAAATTGTTATCATAAGAAAAATTAACTAGTAAAAAATAAAACGTGGTTCAGCAGTATATTACATCAAAATCAATTGATTATTCCTCCGAAACCTACCACCTTCCCTTTTTTTTCAAGACACTCCACAAGCCTTAACAGCAATCATTAAATCTTTAAAAAATTACACATTCAAACTTATACAATTTAAATAAAAAAAGAAATCAAAATATTCTTTTGTAGAATCGCAAATAAAACGCTTTAATAAAAGACATGTTATGGCACAAAAAACACACTCTTCAAGAGATCAACAAATACTCCATAGTTAACATGATGGAAAACATGAACATGATTTTCACTGACATTACTGACAACATGCTTCAAGCAGAAATGAAAATCACCAAAATTTTAACTAATCCCATCGGATTCCTACATGGTGGAGCCTCAGCCGCCTTCGCCGAATCTATTGCCAGTGCTGCTGCAAATTTAACAATTGATCAAGAGCATTACATTGCCCTTGGAGCACACATAAGCGCCGATCATCTAAAACCCGTCAAAGTCGGCCAAAGCATAAAAGGCCATGCAACTGCTTTACATATTGGAAAAAAGACCCAAGTTTGGAAAGTCAACATCTTACACAATGATAAATTAGTTTGCTTTGCCAAGATGTCCGCTGCAATTGTTTTAAAAAAGTAAGCTCCTCAAAACTATAAGCCCTTAAGGTCACTTAGCTTTAAAATCATTTTCAATAAATTATCAGCAAAGCTAGTCATTTTAGACAAAGACTTAACCTTCAAGGGGTCAACATTAGATTCACTCAATTCTTCTTCACTCAAATCAAGTAAGCTTGAAGCACAAGAACCTATACGCGATATCAAACGCTTCTCTCTCTCACGAATAACTTTCTTAATAGCACTAACCACATCCTCAACAGCTTTATAATATTGTACCCCTCCACTTCCTTTGTGAGAAACCTCAATCAACTCATACAACAACAGCTCTTTAAGACTCAACGAAACTAAAGCCTTAGATATCTGCAATTTCTCAATCAAATAAGTTGTGCTCACCGGCTCCTTAGCCAAATAAATATGGGTCCAAATAGCTCCATACGAAGACTTAAACCCCCAATACCTCATAAATTGCCCTATGTGATTAGCCAAATCATCAAGCTCTGGATTATGCACCTTTTTACTCATCACAAAATAATATCAAAGATACTCCAAATAATCACTAATGATACAAAATAAGATAATTAAAAAAATCAAAAACAAGTATCAAATATTGTAAATTAAATAATAAAAATGACTTAAAAGTAGTATTATTAAATGCTTACAGGTCGTTAAATTGTTTACGATTTTGTAAATCGCTGTCTTTATGTTATAATAAATACAATAGAGCCCAACATGAAAGAGACGCTACAAATATTTCCACCAACTATAGCCAGCCTAGATACTGCCTTTAAAACGGCACACCAAATAAACTACTCAACAGATTGCACCAAAAGTTCATCAAAAAAAATTAATACCCTACTTAACAACAACCTGCTCAACAAAGGCAAGCGACTGAGGCCAGTTTTCAGCATTTGCCTTGGAAAACTACTAGACAATCCTGATGACTTTTCACAAAAAATTGGAAGAATATCTGAGTTAACCCATAACGCTTTCTTACTGCATGATGATGTTTTAGATGACAACTCCACACGACGCCACTCGCAAACAATAAACAAAATTGAAAATAATCAAAAAGCCATCTTGCTTGGTGACCTGCTCCTCGCCAGAGTCATCAAAGAAAGCAGCCACATCTGCGACACGTCCCTCCATTACATCAGAGACATTTGTCAAACTGTAGAAGATGTTGTTATTGGCGAAGACTTACAAAACGAACTAAAAAAAAC
>ENA-ORXR01002734-ORXR01002734.1-marine-metagenome-genome-assembly--contig:-NODE-2734-length-16473-cov-3.305989_pt1 | contig 16473 bp, 17 predicted proteins | sample MGYA00237866_ERZ511479 | MGnify/ENA metagenome assembly ERZ511479 | reverse complement strand
TCGCGCCCGTCTTTTTCCATGGCGGCGATGAAGGCCGGGTCGGCGTGCATTTGCTCTAGCCAGCGCAGGCAATTGGGGTGGGCGTCGGTGATATATCCGGCATTGCGCGCGCCTTCCATATTATAGCTCATGACGATATCGGCGGCGGTGAGACTGTCGCCTGCGAGCCATGTGGACGCGCCTAAATCAGCTTCGGCCTTTTTCAAAATCGCGGTCATACGCGGATTTAAAAAGCCGGATTTTACCTGAGACGCGATTTTGCGGATAAGCCCTTTGAGGAAAAATGGAACGCTTTTTTCGATGGCCCCAAAGACGGCTCCAAATAACATAACAGGCATCATGCTGCCTTGGGCAGCGTGAAACCAGAACAGGTAATTGGTGCGGTTATCTGCGCAGGGTTTAGGGCGCAGCTCGCTCTTGGGATGCTGGTCCAGGATATAGTCAACAATGGCGTTGGTTTCCGCCAGCGCCAGAGCGCCGTCGGTAATTACCGGGGCTGTGCCGAGCGGGGAGATGGCTTTATAGTCAGCCGGAGCTAGGCGCGTTTTAGGGTCGCGCTCATAGACCTTCACCTGATAATCTGCGCCCAAAGCCTCGAGCAGCCACAGTATGCGAAAGGATTGTGAATATTCCAGATGGTGAACAGTGAGTGTCATATTGTCTCCGAGCGGTGATTGAGATCAACAATGGAGCGCGCGCTGTCCCGGCGCAATAAAAAAGCCGCCTGAAACAGACGGCTTTTCAAAATTATTTGGGAAACCCTAGAGGTCTTTGAGGCCCACTGATGGTTTGAACGTCGCGGATGTTTTTGCTTTGCTCATCATTTGCTTGCCTGTGGCCGGGTTACGCATTTCGCGCGACGGGCGATGCTTGGCGATAAATTGACCAAAGCCCGGAATGGCGACTGTTGATTTGTCGCCCTTTTTAAGCTCGCCTACAACGATATCACAAAATGCAGTCAGCATTTCATTCGCGTCGGCTTGGGTCGTGTTACATTGGTCGGCGAGAGCGCCCACAAGTTCTTTTCTGTTCATCGTTTTCTCCTACGATCTGTTTACGCTCACGCGGCGTAAAACCTGTCTCTAAATGGGCCCTGATTTGCCTAAAAAAGGGTTAATGGTGCAGTAAAATGGGAGATTTTGAGCCTTTTCAGGGCTTTAGAGCGCTTAAATCTATGACATTATCGCTGATTTTTTCCATGCATAGCCTATAAGCGAGTCGAAAATAATTGGAATTGGGCGTGAATATGGATGATAAAATCAAGCTGGGCGTTGTGGGGGCGGGCGTATTTGGCGGCTATCATACCGGCAAAGTCGCCGGGCATGACGGCGCGCATTTGGTGGGGATTTACGATCCTGAAAAAGCCCGCCGCGAAGCCAATGCCAAAAAATTCAATTGTAAAGCTTATGGGCAACTCTCCCGTCTGATTTCAGATGTTGATGGCTTGGTTGTGGCATGCCCCGCCAGCTATCACGCCGGCGCGGCATTACCGGCGATCAGGGCGGGCCGACATGTGTTGATTGAGAAACCGATTGCGGCAAGCGCCGCTGACGGGCAGGCCATTGTCGACGCCGCCGCCGTAAATAATGTTATCGTTCAAATCGGTCACCAAGAACGCTTTGTGATGAAAGCCATAGGGATTGATAAAGCGCCAGAGCGCCCAACTCTTATTCGCGCGCGCCGCATGGGGCCGTATTCCCCGCGCGGGACAGACGTCTCTGTGACGCTTGATTTGATGACTCATGATCTGGATATGGTTATCTGGATGATGGGCGGGCCGCCAATAAAAATTGCGGGTCAGTCTTTGGCCGTTCAATCCGCCACGCCGGACGCCGCGCAGGCCGTTTTGCATTTTAAAGACGGCGGAAAAGCCTATCTCGAAGCCAGCCGCGTGGAAGCGGGACGTGACCGCGTCATGGAGGTGCATTATCCCTCGGGCGTGCTGAAAATCGACTTCGTCAACAAGACTTTCGAAGACACAACCGGCTTCGGATTTAACCCAAATTTCGGCGATGATCCGAGCGCCGCAGATAGCCTTGGCGCGGGGACGGATGCATTTATTACGGCGATAAAAACGGACACGCCGCCGCCCGTAACGGGCCGTGATGGATTGGCGTCACTGAAGGCGGCGCTTCAAATTGATGGAGAGAAATTATGAAAAATATAATCATCGGAGCGCTGCTCTTAATTGTCATCGCAGGGGTCGCGTTCGCGCTTATCAAAGGTCCGCAATATAAACGCGCTTTGGCGGTTAAGAATCTTTTTGAACCGGAGAATATTGTCGGGAATTTCTCCGGTATGGAAAACATCTTTCCGGTTGTAACCTATCCGGCCGCTGACACGCCCCATCAGTGGGGTGAGACGCTTGAGCCTTTACCGGAATTTGTCACCCTGGGCGGAGAGCAAGTCCGGTTGTCCGATTGGCTGGCCGAGACTAATGTCACGTCCTTCCTCGTTATTCGCGGTAACGATATTCTGTCAGAGGAATATTATCAGGGCACAAAGGCCGATGATCGCCGCATTAGTTGGTCGATGAGCAAGAGCTATGTCTCTGCCGTATTCGGCACCGCCGTCGCGCGCGGCGAGATCGACAGCCTTGATGATAAGGTTGTTAAATATGTGCCAGAGCTTGCTGATAGCGCCTATAAAGACGCCACGCTTCGCAATGTGCTGAATATGAGCTCAGGCGTCGCCTTCAATGAAGACTATATGGACCAAGACAGCGATATTAACCGCATGGGCCGCGCCATTGCGTGGGGCGAAAGCATGGACGGGTTTGCGGGCTCTTTGAAGACGCAAAAGAGCGCGCCGGGCAGTGACCGCTATTATGTCTCAATCGATACACATGTGCTGGGCATGGTTTTGCGCAGCGCAACAGGGAAGTCTTTCCACGAAATATTCGAAGAGCGCCTATGGTCAAAACTCGGCGCCTCCCACAGCGGATATTATATTACCGACGAAGATAATACGGCCTTTGTTCTGGGGGGTCTGAATGTGACAACGCGCGACTATGCCTTGTTCGGCGCGATGTTCCGCGATGGCGGCGTCTGGCGCGGCGAGCAGGTCATTCCCGCAGATTGGGTCGAAGCCAGCACCGCAAAATCTGCGCCTGCGCCCGTGATGGATGATCCCTATGAATATGGCTATCAATGGTGGGTACCGGAAAATGCTGACGGTGATTTCTACGCCAACGGGATTTACGGCCAGACGATTTACGTTAACCCCAAAGCCAATATCGTCATTGTCAAAACATCATCAGACCGCGAATTCACCGAGCCCGGCCCGCGCGGCATGCTCCCGAAAGAAGAGGGCGTATTGGTGTTTCAACAGATTGCGGCGCATTATGCGAAAGAGAGTGGCGAGTAGGGGCGGGTACTCAACGCAGACGTTAGCAGAGCGGCTTAAAACGCCCAAAATAGGTCGCTGGATATTTCTTGAAAAGGTCTACAAGGTGGACTTACGTTTTTGACTTGAGACGGGATCAGTTGACCCGGTTACTAAATAAGTTATCGTAAGCGAATGGAAATATTTTATCCAAATTTCAATAATCGCTACGAAAGCTACGACGAATATTTAAATGCTTGCAAAAAGCACGATAATCAATGGCGAGATAATCGGCATGAAATCATAAAGGAACTTTATCTCGATCCAGAGGATCACTTTGCCTGCATAATTTCAAGAACTAAGCTTTGGAAATCACAAGACAATTTTATTAGTAGCCTAAAATGGTTTGACTATAGCGATAAACATGAAGATGATTTTTCCCCGTTACAGCTCCTGGAATGGTTCAATAATTTCGCATTTAAGCTGGGTCTTTTTATTGAGCCGCGCGATAAGTCAAATTTGAGAATAGTACAAAAGTCATGGAACAATAAAATTTTGGTGTGGACTGAAGACGATTATCATTTCGCTTATATTTATAACACACCGGTTTAATGGAATTATCTGTCAGAAAGACATTATGAGCAGATAGAGTTACTCTAGATAACCGGCCTAAACTCGCCTCAAGTAAGCCGCTCGACAAATGCCCCCTAAGCCCCCAAACTGATACACCCATCGCTTTTCTCTTGCCGCGGCTCACCTGCGCTCTTGCCGCAATCACCCGCCGCCGCTAAACCGCTCCCATGACTCAGATGCTTAAAATCGCTTCGGCGCAACTTAATCCTACAGTCGGCGCGCTTGAGGCGAATACGGCCAAAGCGCGCGAGGCTTTTGCGCGGGCCAAAGCGGACGGCGCGGATATTTTGGTTTTGCCCGAGCAGTTCATCATCGGCTATCCGGCGGAGGATTTGGTTTTGAAACCTGCCGCCGTTGAGGATTGCCGCGCGCTGGCCAAAGACTTTGCCAAATTGACGGCGGACGGCCCGGCGGTGATTTTCAATCTGCCGTGGATGGATGACGGGCAGCTATTTAACGCCGCACTTTTCATGCGCGATGGTAAAATTACCGATGTGCGCAAGAAGCATCATCTGCCCAATTACGGCGTGTTTGACGAGCAGCGCATATTTACGCGCGGCCCGCTGCCGGAGCCGATTGACTTTAACGGGATTAAAATCGGTCTGCCGATCTGTGAAGATCTCTGGCAGGAGGGCGTAGCCGCGCATCTGGCGGATTTGGGCGCAGAAATTTTGATCTCGCCCAATGGATCGCCGTGGCGACGCACGGCCCATGTTGAGCGCACCCAGGCGCTGGGCACAAAGGTTCATAATGAGGGCCTGCCGCTGATTTACGTCAATCAAATTGGCGGACAGGACGAGCTGGTTTTTGACGGCTCATCTTGGTCCATGTCAGCGGACGGAACAATCGTGCAGGCCCTGAAAAGCTTTGTCGAAGACTACGATATTGCCACATGGGAAAAGACGGTCAGCGGGTGGCAGTGCCGCGAGGCCAAGCTCGAAGACCAATTGACGGGCGATGAAGCGGAATGGCGCGCTATGTGTCTGGGTCTGGGCGATTACGTCAATAAAAATGGGTTTAAGCAAATTATCCTCGGCCTGTCGGGCGGCTTAGACAGCGCGGCGGTGGCCGGTATTGCTGTCGATGCGCTCGGCCCCGAGCGCGTCTGGTGCGTGATGCTGCCCTACGAATATACAAGCTCGGAGAGCTTAGAGGATGCCAAAGCCTGCGCCGACGCGCTGGGATGTAAATATGACATCATCCCCATCGCGCCCGCCGTAGAGGGGCTGACGCAAATGCTGGCCCCGATGTTTGAAGGCTTAGAGCCGAGCACGGCTGAGGAAAATCTGCAATCGCGCGCCCGCGCCGTGACGCTGATGGCGCTGTCTAATAAATTTGGCCCGATGCTGGTGACGACAGGCAATAAGAGCGAAATGGCAGTGGGCTACGCGACGCTTTATGGCGATATGTGCGGCGGATATAATCCGCTTAAGGACGTCTATAAAACCGAGGTGTTCCGCCTCATGCGCTGGCGTAATAAACACACGCCCGATGACCTGCTTGGCGGGGATAAGCCTTGCCCGGAGCGCATCATTACCAAACCACCAAGTGCTGAGCTTCGCCCCGATCAAAAAGATAGTGACAGCCTGCCGCCTTATCCTGTTCTCGACGATATCCTCATGGGCCTGATCGAGCATGAGCAGCCCGTCGAAGATATCATTGAGCGCGGCCACGATCCAAAAATTGTGTCGCGCATACAAAATCTGCTCTACATCAACGAGTATAAGCGCAGACAGGCTCCGCCCGGCGTAAAAATCGGCTCCAAAAATTTCGGCCGTGACCGCCGCTATCCGATTACGAACCGTTATCGGGACAAAGTTCCCACGGGCGAGGGGTAATGCATCCTAGCAAAATGAAAAATTTATCGACTATGCCTCCAAAGGAAAGAGCAAACTATTCGATACGAAGAATTGCTGATTTTGAAGTGTTGTGGGCCCTTGCTCAAGATAACGGTGATTTAGTGATTGATGATATAGATTCAAAATTAAGTATTCTATACATTTGGCCTGAAGCTGAATTGGCCAAAAATTTTATGCCTGGCCATCACAAAGATAATAACGCGAAGCCCTTTGAGATTTCAGTGTACAGTATGATAGACATTTGCATTCCCGATATGAATAAGCTGGGTGTTAAATTTTCTGTATTTTTTGGCCCGGATGATAAAAGTTGGATTTACACGCCTGACGAACTTAAAGACGCTCTAGAGCAAGACCTACAAGAACACCTATAATTTTCCTGTCACTGGAAAGAAAAGATTTCACATGACCACGCCTATCGTTCGCTTCGCGCCCTCTCCAACGGGTAAACTTCATGTCGGCAATGTCCGCACCGCTTTGATGAATGTGCTCTTTGCGCGCGGGGAGGGCGGGCAATTTGTGCTGCGTATTGATGATACGGATCTGGAGCGCTCGACAAAAGAATATGAAGCGGGTTTGAAAGAAGATCTGACATGGCTGGGTCTGACATGGGATGACACGTTTAATCAGTCTGACCGCTTTGACCGTTATGAGATAGCAGCGGATAAATTGCGCGAGATGGGCCTGCTCTATGCCTGTTACGAGACGCCCGAAGAGCTGGATAAACAGCGCAAGCTGCGCCGCGCGCAGGGGCAGCCGCCGATTTATAACCGCGCCGGGCTGGAGCTATCCGAGGATGAGCGCGCCGAGTTTGAGTCGCAGGGCCGCAAGCCGCATTGGCGCTTTAAACTCTCCGGAAGCAGCGCGAGCTGGACCGATATGGTGCGCGGTGAACAGAGCATTGAAACAAGCTCGATCTCTGACCCTGTGCTGATTCGTGATGACGGCTCATTCCTCTATACGTTGCCCAGCGTTGTTGACGATATTGATGCTAAAATTACGCACGTTATTCGCGGCGAGGATCATGTCACGAATAGCGGCGCGCAGATTGAAATCTTTGAAGCGCTTGGCGGCCCGGTGCCGCAATTTGCACATACGCCATTATTGGTCGGCGCAGATGGCAAGAGCCTGTCCAAGCGTCTTGGCAGCCTGTCGATGGATCAGCTGCGCGAGCAGGGATTGGAGCCGATTGCGGTGCTGTCTTTGCTGGGTAAAATCGGAACATCTGATCCGGTTGAGGCCAAGCCGTCGCTCGATGTCTTAGTCGAGGAATTCTCATTTGATAAAATCGGCCGCGCGCCCGCGCGTTTCGACGAAGCTGAACTGGCTCTGGTCAATGCCCGTTATCTACATGATATGCCTTACGCGCTGGCCAAGCCGCGTCTTGAGGCACTCGGCGCAGATCACGGCGAGCCGTTCTGGACGCTTGTCCGCGCTAATATCGAAAAATTCCGCCAATCGGCCGGATGGGCCACAACGCTTTACGCGCCGATGACAGGGACTATCGCAGATGAGGATAAGGATTTTTGCGCGCAGGCCGCGGACTGCTTGCCCGATAATATTGACGGGCAAACTTGGGGCGCTTGGGTCGGGGATTTGAAAGAAAAAACAGGACGCAAGGGCAGGGGGCTGTTCATGCCGCTACGCCTTGCGCTCACCGGAGCGCCCCACGGCCCGTCTATGGATGAAGTGTTGCCGCTGCTCGGCGCAAAGCGGGCTGCGGCGCGGCTTCGCGGAGAGGCCGGTTAACACCTCACATTTCTCTCACAGAAAGGTGTCTTAACGCAGCGCTGCAATGCGCTATGTAGCGCTACGTTAATTGAGAGAGACACCATGACAAATTTACGCTTACCCCTGTTATTTACGCGCCTATCCATCGTTTTGTTTTTACTGCCTTGGCAGCTTATGCGCTTTTCCAAGCCTGAAGTTATAGGAAATATTTCAGAGAAATATTATAAATTCAGCATGCCTGAAATCGGAAGCACGGTGACGGGCGTTCTGATGATGATCCTGTTGCTGGCCTTTCTGGTCGGGTTTAAGAAACGCATATCCTACGGCTTGGTTCTGGTTCTGCATACAATTGGCACTCTGACGACGATCCCTTACCTGATTCCGGGTCTTGAGAGTTTCAATATTCTGTTCATGGCCGCCATTCCGGCAATCGGCGCAATGCTGCTGCTCTATGTCCTGCGTGAGCAAGACACACTTCTGTCAGTCGATAATATGATGACGTCAAAGGGCTAAAATTTTTCGATAAATCCGTGAACCTTTTACAGGGTCCGCGCGTAACACAAATAACCGAACTTTCCTCCCCTATGGTTTTTCGGCATACTTAACCGCCCGTGCTTTATGCGCCGGGCGGTTTCTTTTTATTTTGGGTTAGATTTTTCAGAATAAACAACCATGTCGGATCGAGAATTAAAACGATGGCAACGATGAGCGCCCCCCATCCCCAGTGATACCCCTTAATCCAAATATAGATAAAAAGCCCCAAGCAAAGCGGGTAGATAAGCAAAGCAAATCCCATTCGCCAAAAGGCGCGCAGCACGCCTTTCGCGCTAGGCGGGCGGTCTTGTCGATTGCGGCTCACGCCATAAGCTCGCGGGGGAGCAGCAGATCAATGAGTGTCCAGCTCTCAGGAGACAGCCATGACCCTGCGCCGCTGCGTTTAAACACCGCCGTCGCGGCGGTCGGGACGCTGTGCGGCTGCCCGCTAAAATACTCGAATAATTCACTCATGCCCGGATTATGCGCGAGCAGCATAAGACGCTCGCGCTCCGGCTCACCTTGGCTGTCCATAAAGCGCAACATGTCGGGCGCGCTCGCGTGATAAAGCGCATTTGAGTAATGGGCGGATTGCGGGCCCGGTATGGCGCGAACCAGGCGGCGCGCCGTCTCCCGCGTTCGCGCGCTGTCACTGCTCCAAATGAGCTGCGGAGCGTATCCGCGGCCATGCAGGGTTTGGCCGATCATATCGGCCGATTTACGTCCGCGTTTATTGAGCGGCCTTGCATGATCGGAGAGCTCCGGATTGTCCCATGAGGATTTTGCGTGACGCATAAGGCAAAGATGAGTGAGCATAGCCTATCATGGGCGAGCCGGGCCCATCTGCCAAGTCTTATCCGCTATTGGCCCATCGTGAGGCATTTTACACTCATATGGGGTTTTCAGTTTTCATTCAGATGAAACTTGCTACGGTCCTATAAATTAAATGCATATTTTAAGGAAAACTCCATGAAAGTCATGAAACTTGCCGTTTTGGGCGCGATAATTGGATTTGCGGCTCCGGCTTTCGCTGAAACGCTGAGCTTTTCTCCCGGCGAATGGACCGCGACTGTAAGCGGGACTGTGAATGGGCAAGCCATGAGTAACGAAAAAATACAAGACTGTATGTCCCCGGGTGAAAATACGATTACAGCGTCTGACCTTGAGGATATTATGGGTGACACATTTGAGTGTCAGTACAGTAATGTGCAAAGAACATCGTCGACAATTACCGCAGATGTGGTGTGTCAGCTTACCGGTGAGAGCATGGTTTATAACGGGACGTCGGTCATAAATTACACACAGACTGATTTTTCGCTTGATATAACGGGGGCATTGGTCGGCGAGGGCGGGATGAGTATTCCAGCGGGTTTGACTGCGTCCGCCGAACGCATTTCTCCGGTCTGTCAATAAATTGCTGATAAATCACTTAAGGTATTGTTATGAAAATTTTTAAAATCGCCGCTTTGTCATCTGCGCTTGCGGTGACTATCCCCGCCTTTGCGCAAGACGTATTTACGCTCGATCCGGGTCTGTATGCGATCAATATAAGCGCCACCAGCGGGGGCATGCCAATCGCGCAGGAAAGCATGAGCGAATGCCTTCCTAAGGGCGAGAATACTGTAACTTACGCAGAAGCCGAGCAGATTATCTCTGAAGATTTCGAATGTAGCTATGATAATGTGTTCAAATCAGAGGGCAAGATTACGTCCGATGCGACGTGCAAGATGACGGCAATGGATGCCATTTTGACAGGCAAAGCCCAAGTGAATTACACGGGCGAGTCTATGAATTTGGTCTTTGATGGCGATATGGCTGTGGCCGGTCAAAATCTGCCCTTTAACTTCCAAGCTGACGCGTTTAAAACCAGTGAAATTTGCAACTAGAAATATACGGGACTGTACAATGAATATTTTTAAACTCGCCGCCATTGGCGCAATTTTAGCCAGCTCAAGCGCCGCTTTTGCTCAAGACTCTCTCACTGTCGATCCCGGCTATTACAAGATGGATATGAAGGGCATCGTTGGAGGCGAGGTCATGAAAGAGGAGTCGACTGAGGAATGTATTACGAGCTCCGATAACAGCCTCACCTATGACCAGATGCAAGAGATCATCGGCAGTGAATTTGATTGTCGTTATGAGAATACCCAAAAAAGTCCGGGGATGATTATCTCTAACCCCGTCTGCAAGATGACGTCCATGGAGGCCTCTCTCACAGGCGTGTCCACGCTGACATATACAAATGATACTGTTGAGCTCCTCTTTGAAGGTAATATGAGCGCGATGGGCAATACAATCCCATTTGATACGGAAATTAAGGTGTATAAGATTTTAGATGTCTGCCCATAATAGGCGCATCATTTAATCGATATAACAATGAAGCCGCCTTCGGGCGGTTTTTTTATGAGCTAAGCTCGACATCCATTTGCTTACGCAGCGCGGCAATGGCGCTGCGAATGCGGGTTTTAACCGTGCCCAGCGGAATGCCGATTTCATCTGAAATTTGCTGATGGGTTTTAAATTCCATAAAGGCCATACGCAAAGCCGCGGATTGCGCGTCTGACAGGTTTTGCATCTTTTTATACAGATCTTCGCTTTTCTCATTGAACATGAAACTGGCCTCGGCGGAGGGGACAAGGTCATCGGCGATGACTTTCATCAGTTCAGGGTCGCGAATATCCATACGGCCATGTTTGCGTTTATGATCAATCCATCGATTACGCGTCATACGGTAAACCCATGTGGCAAAGCTGGCTTTGGCCGGATCGAAAAGATGCGCCCGCGTCCAGCATGTAATCATGATGTCTTGAACCAAGTCCTCGGCTGTGCCGGAGCCAACGCCGCGCGCCATCAGCCAGCCTTTGAGCTTTGGTCCGTAAATTTTGAACAGATCCGTAAGCGCCTGTGCATCGCGCTGCTCGGCAATAAGCTTTAGCCACGCCGCATCACGCTTTGCCGCGCTAATCGATTTTGGGGATACCTTTATCGATCTTTTTGGTTTTTGCGGCGCTGAGTCTTCGGATTCTTTGGACCCGGATGAAGTGACCTTTTTACTGCTCATGGTTCAAACTAACAGAGCGAAGCGCCTGTGAACAGTAAAAGCAGCGTGAAGGAGCGTCTGTTTTGTCGCAGCCCGGCGGGCCGCGCCGAACAGTTTAGGGTGTGTAGACCGTATATGTGACGGTCGCGCCGAGCTCCCCTGCACCCATTGAAAGGTCATAATCCGATATATCCGGGGTCGCGGCGCCGCCAAGAAGTCCTGTTCCCAGTAGAGATGTGCTTTGCAGGCTGTAGCGGGACTCAAATGAAACCGCTTGCTGCAGGAGTGTTCCGCGCTGCGCGGCTGTGCGGCGTCCGCCGTCAAAGACTTTGGTGAAAGATGCGCTTATATCGCCAAGATCATCGATCAGGCCAAGCGTGCCGAGCCCGCCAATGGAGGGGTCCTGGGCCTGTTGTCCCCATTGCCACGCCCCGCTTCCGCCCGTGGTTTCAATGGCGAGGTCATAGCTGATATTTTCATAACCGAGCGAGCTAAAATCCCCCGTCGCGACAAGATCGGTCGCCTGGGCGTAGATATCAAATTGCGTGTTCGAAACGACTAAAAACTGCGTTGCGCGATCCCTTAAATTCAGCGTCATATCCGTGTCTTCGTCAATTTCGAAGGCCGAATAACTGTCATTGGCATCAAGGGCGTATTGTGGCTCGTTTGATGTAAATTCGCCGCCGGACACTGCCCCGGTAATTTCAAATTCGTAACCGGCGCCCTCGCCATCATCAATAGCCGAAAACTCTGAGTCAAATGTCATGGTTACGCCGTCAACGCCGATAATATCCGGCGCGGCGACTCCGCTGGAGACATTGTCCAAAACGTTGAAATCAACAGCAAATGGAGCGTTTCCGCCATTATTGGCAAAGTCCGTGCCGCCCATAACAATGACAATAGAGGACACGCGTAAAAACGGGCGATCAAGGACAGAGCCCAGCGCAGGGCCGCTTATCGCCAGACATGCTGTTAATATTACTCCGGCCTTCACAGTGGCCGAATTATAGCGTTTTAACCCGCGTTTCATATGTCAGTCCCAACTTTTCTTGGGCACTCATACTGATAAAAGTTCAAAACATCGCTTAGATACAGCCTTAACGCGGCGTTAAAATATCGTGCGAGCGCGCTGCCGAAGCCGATTAGGGGGTGTAGACCGTGTAGGTGACGGTCGCGCCAAGTTCGCCCGCCCCCATAGAGAGATCATAATTATCAATGTCGGGCGCGTCGGCTCCGCCTATGAGGCCCAATCCGAGCGCTCCGGTGCTTTGCAGCCTATAGCGGGACTGAAATCCGACGGCTTGCTGCAGTAATGTTCCGCGCCGGGCAGCTGTTCTGCGGCCCCCGTCAAAGACTTTGGTAAAGGCTGCGCTCATATCGCCAAGATCGTTCACCGTTCTGACCGGGCCGACTCCGCCTGTCGAGGGGTTTTGAGCTTGTTGTCCCCATCGCCAGACGCCGCTTCCGCCCGTGCGCTGTACGCGCAAAGAGTAACCGATATTGTCATAACTTAGGGAACTAAAAGCTCCCGTCGCGACAAGGTCGGTCGCTTGAGCGTAAATATCAAATTGCGTATTTGAGACGACCAGAAAGCGTGAGGCCCGCCCGCCGTTATTTAAGCCGATATCGGTATCCTCATCAATTTCAAAGGCGCTGTAGCTGTCATTTTCATCAAGCGTCTGATGGGGGCCGGTGGAGCTAAATTGACCTCCGGCGACCGCGCCGTCAATCTCGAACTCATAGCCTGAACCTGAGCCGTCTTCTGTCGCGTTAAACCGTCCCGTATTATAATTGGTGGTTACGCCGTCCACGCCGATAATGTCCGGCGCGGCTGTGCCGCTGGCGACATTGTCAAGAACGTTGAAGTCAACGGCCACGGGGGCCTCGCCGTTATTATTAGAAAAATCGCTCGCGCCTATGACGATCACCATTGAAGACACACGCACAAAGGGACGGTCAATCGCCGACGCATGCGCCGGGGCGGCCGCAGCTGTAAGTGCTGCAAGCGCTAACCCTGCTAACGGAGCAGAGATAAATAGCCTTTTCAGACAGTGTCTCATTAATCATCCCACTTTCCCAAGTCCGTAGTTATCACTCAAACGTCAAAATATTAATGACAAATGAAGTTAAGCATAACTTAAGAGTTTTGCGCCGCTTTCATTTGCTAAACTGTTCGGCCCTGCTTAGTTTCGAAAAAACTTCTGACAGGACAGATTTATGAAAACAGATTATCTTGTCGTTGGCGCAGGCGCAGTGGGGATGGCGTTTACGGATACGCTTCTGACGGAAACCGACGCAAATATCATTATCGTTGACCGCTTTGCTAAACCCGGAGGGCATTGGAATAATGCCTATCCCTATGTCACGCTCCATCAACCCAGCGCCTTTTACGGCGTAGCAAGTAAGGAGCTCTCCAAAGGCCGCCGCGATGAAATTGGCCTCAATAAAGGGCTGGCTGATTTGGCGACGGGCCAAGACGTCATGGCCTATTTTGATGATGTCATGCGCCACACATTTTTGCCGACGGGCCGGGTGAAATATTTCCCCATGTGCAATTATACGGGTGAGGGGCGTTTCACCAATAAATTATCCGGCGAAATTCACAAAGTAGACTACGAAACTTTGGTTGATTGCACCTATCTGAATACGAATATTCCGCTGACGCACGAGCCGAACTTTTTGGTCGATGAGGGCGTGAATTTCATTCCGCTCAACCATCTTCCTAACTTACCTGCCCCGCCCGAAGGCTTTGTTATTATTGGCGGCGGAAAGACAGGAATCGACGCTATATTATGGCTGCTGGAGATGGGCGTAGATCCCGATAAAATCAGCTGGGTGCTGTCGCGTGATGCGTGGCTCATTGACCGCGAGAATACGCAAAATCACGATGATTTCTTTTTCTCGACAATGTCCACACAAGCCAACCAATTTGAAGCCATCGCCCAGAGCACATCAATAGAAGATATGTTTGATCGGCTTGAGGCCTGCGGATATTTTCTGCGTCTCGACACTGATGTGCGCCCGTCCATGTTTCACGGCGCGACTATTTCCAAAGCCGAGCTCACGCAGCTGCGCCGCGTGAAAAATATCATCCGCAAAGGCCGCGTTAGCCATATCGGCACGGATAAAATATCGCTCGTGCAGGGCGACGTTGCGACGACTCCGGGGCATGTCCATGTCGATTGCTCCGCCAGCGCGCTGCTCGATGTCACGCCCAAACCAATCTTTGAAGAGGGCAAAATCACGCCGCAAACCGTGCGCAGCTATCAACCCGTCTTTAGCGCCTCAATGATTGCGTGGATCGAGGCCCATCACAAAGATGACCTTGCCAAGAAAAACGCACTCTCCGGCGTTCTGCCCCTGCCTGATAAAGACACGGATTTCATTCGCTTCACCGCGGCCTTTATGATGAACCAATATAATTGGGGCCAAGACCACGCCATTCGCGCCTTCATGCGCGGCAATCGCCTCGACGGATTCTCGGATTTGGTGGCCAATATCGGCGATGACACCGACAAAAAGGCCGTAATGAAAAAGCTGCGCGATAACAGCTTTCCGGCAATGGGGAAGTTACAGGGGTATCTGGCGCAGCTTGATTCGGGTTAGGGCCCATCCATATCCGTAGTCAGTAAATCAATATAGGTTTGGTAGTCATATGTCGTGCTGAGGGGCTCGTAATCAATCATTTTTGTTGTTGTGATTTTGCCGCCTTTAACCCGAACTGTGGATTCGCCACATCCGATCAAAGCTTGCTCTGTTTCAGTGCCGTAAGTCATGAATAAATGTGTGCTTCCGACCGGAAAGCGTTCTGAGTCAATATAGCCACGACACATCCATCCGGGATCACCCAGCAGTTTGAGGTGCTTTGCTTTATATTCCCCTTTAATAACTTGGACGATCTCAACCATCATATCTTCGTGGAGAGTTTCGCCGTGTTTTAAGCGCGGGCCATAAGCTATGATTGTGGCTTTAATGACGGTTTTGCCTTGCGAATATGTTTCCATATCTCCCTGATAGTTGCACGAACACGCGTGACCGGGGGCGGCGGATGTAAAGACGAAGGCGCAGAGCATAAAGCCCTTGAGGAAGATATTTTTCACAATCCACAATCACATTGTCTTCGTTCTCCTGTCAAATAAACATTTGACCACTCTATCGCGCGGGGAAGATGTGATCCGTCCACCTTGCAATTCGGGTTTTGTTCTCTATCTTCAACTTATGTCGAATCCCGTAGAAATGTCTGTTGCCGAAGCGCCTGCGCTTTGGGTGCCGCATCGTCCCCAGCGTCCTGAAAAGGCCGAGGGTGGGAAGCCGTTTCGTCTGGTCAGTCCGTTCACGCCCAAGGGCGATCAGCCCCAAGCGATTAAGGAGCTGGTTGCCGGGTTAAAAGACGGCGAGCGCGACCAAGTCCTTCTCGGCGTGACGGGTTCGGGCAAGACATTTACAATGGCCAAAGTGATTGAGCAGACCCAGCGTCCTGCGCTGATCCTTGCGCCCAATAAAACACTCGCCGCGCAGCTTTACGGGGAATTTAAAAGCTTCTTCCCCGACAATGCCGTTGAATATTTTGTCAGTTATTATGACTATTATCAGCCCGAAGCTTACGTGCCGCGCACCGATACATTCATCGAAAAAGACAGCAGCGTGAATGAGCAAATTGACCGCATGCGCCACGCCGCCACGCGGGCGATACTCGAGCGTGATGATGTGATTATCATCGCCTCGGTCTCCTGCATTTACGGTATTGGCTCGGTGGAAACCTATACGGCTATGACGGTTGATATCGAAAAAGGCCAAGAGATTGATCAGCGGGGCCTTATGGCGCAGCTCGTGCAGCTTCAATATAAGCGCAATGATCTGGCTTTCTCGCGCGGCACTTTCCGCGTGCGCGGCGATACGCTTGAAATCTTCCCCGCCCATTATGATGACCGGGCGTGGCGTATTGATTTCTTTGGCGACGAAGTGGACAGTCTTGTCGAATTTGACCCGCTGACCGGGCGCACGCAGAATGAACTGGACAGCGTCCGCATCTACGCCAACAGCCATTATGTGACGCCGCGCCCCACGCTGCATCAGGCGATTAAAGGCATCAAGAAGGAGCTTGGCGAGCGCCTGAAGCAATATGAATCCGAAGGCCGCCTGCTCGAAGCCCAGCGCATCGCGCAGCGCACAGAATTTGATTTGGAGATGATGGCCGCGCAGGGATTTTGCTCGGGCATTGAAAACTATAGCCGCTATCTGACGGGCCGCGCGCCCGGTGAGCCGCCGCCCACGCTTTTCGAATATCTGCCCGAAAATGCGATCATCTTTACCGATGAACGCCATGTTAGCGTGCCGCAAATCGGCGCGATGAGC
>ENA-ORXR01002733-ORXR01002733.1-marine-metagenome-genome-assembly--contig:-NODE-2733-length-16473-cov-49.753172_pt1 | contig 16473 bp, 14 predicted proteins | sample MGYA00237866_ERZ511479 | MGnify/ENA metagenome assembly ERZ511479 | reverse complement strand
GCAGCTCAAAATGAGGCTCGATTATCGAAAAAATACAAAATTCCATGCATACAAAATATTCCTAAATAAAGTCTATTGTCCTCTGCTGGCTTTATTTCTTAATTTCATAAAATTTAGGCTCGGTAATTCCTCGGTTGAGCATATTTTCCTTATTCATTTGAAAATGACTTTCCGTCATTCTATTTAAATATTCTTCAATGGGCTCAAGACCAACTGATGCTCTTCTTTCATTTACACTCAAACTGTCTTTTAACGGTTTCGGTATCGCTTGTCCAGTTTCTCTTATATAGGTCACTTGCGTTCCAAATATTTGCTTCTTACCTGAGTTTAAATTTACCCTATCGGTTAAAAGTCCAAAATTTCGCCCGTCTGCGTTACCAATCTTTACTTGTTGTTTTAATTTCTCCAGTACTCTTTCTTGAAAAGTTGGGTCAAAATCACAATGTTGAGCCATTACCCAATAATTTTTTTCACCTTCTTTACCAACTAAATCAAAACCAGGGTAACCATATTTATTTAAGACTTCTTCTAAGAAGAATTTATTAGTGGTAAATACGCTATCCTTATATGCTTTCCATTCTTCTTGCGTATATTCTTTGAATTTTCCTTCGGGAATCCAAGCAGCAGTTTGGTCGAGTTCGGCTCTTTTAAATAATTCATTAGCCAATTCTTGATTGAATTTGACTTCGTTTTTTTCTTGGTTTGGATTTTTACAACCAATTCCTAATACCAAAATCCAAATTGTAATTATTGTGTATTTCATTTTGTTTTTTTTGCTTGCAGACAACGTTTTGGCTAAATGGCGTAGCCCCGCATAGGGGCTATGAACATTTTAGCCTTTGTTATGCACTTTGTTCTTTTTCTTATTGATTATATGGTCATATAGGAGAGAACTTATTTTGTCAAAATGAAGTGTCCTGTAATAGTATTTTTTGAATTTTGAAGCATTAAAAAATATTTCCCTGCAACTAAACCTAACAGATTGATGGATGATAATTCGGCATCAATGATTCCTTTACTTATTATTTTGCCATCTTCACTAATAATGGAATAAACAAAAGTGTCAATCATGTCTTCTGGCAGTTTGACATTTAAAGTGCTAACAGTTGGGTTAGGATATATTTGTAGTTGCCCCTTAGCATTGATATCATCAATTGCATTAGTAAAATCGTCACAGTCATCAAGTAACGTGTAAGTTTGGTTAGTTGCTGTTGTATTGAATATATAAAAACAACCCAATTCAAACTGGAGTGCTTCCATGAATCCGTTTTCAAAATTATCCACATGATACATGTCTATGGCAAGCACTCTTCCATTATACAACGAGCGAACGGTAGCACCTTTTGTATGTCCAATAATGATGCGTTCAACTCCAAAACCCGTTACAAAATCATCCACCTGTTGTTGGGAAAGTTCTTCTTTAGCCATGCCTCTGTACCAATACACTCCGTCTCCTCCAGTAACTGTTTCACAGTTATTTGATACGCAATTGCCGTTCATTTCCAGACGACCAAAGTTGTTAATTTGGTCAAACGTCAGATTTAGAGCTGCGACATCAGGACTGATACCACCATGCAGAAAGGCGTAATCACCTATTCGTTCCATGATGTTCTTCGACCTCAACCATCTACCGAGTTCTGTATTAGCTGCATATAGTTCAATCATTCTTTTGTCCATCAAGTGAGCATTGTTAAAATATTTTATTTCTACATATCGCCAATCGTCTCTCAGGTTGAACATTTCGTGATTCCCGATGACTAAATGCACTTTACCACCTTGTGCCAGAGCTTCAGCTTCTAATTTATACAACAACCACATACATTCGGTAATATGAGCTCCCCTATCAAACAAATCGCCGCTGATGATAAGATGTCCGTTGTCGTAAGTCCAATTAAAGTTCTCATCAATAATTCCTTCTCCTCTCAATATCATAGTAAAGGCTTCGATGTGCCCGTCAAAATCTGAGATCGAAAGAAACTTAGGAGGCGTAGGATCATATTCAGAAGGTTCAATAGTAATTTCCGTTTTTAGTGGAAACGAGAAACTTGTATTCATGTGTGGTAGAGTACAGGTCAGTTCTATGTCTGACGGAGAGGAATAAGTATTGCTCACTACACCCTCAGGAGTTACTTCTTCTACTATAATATCATCTCCGACATAATATACGTAAGGACCATCTTGATTGTACTGAAAATCAGTTGTAAAATAGCAGTTAAAAGAAAGATTGGCACTTGACGAATTTTCATTACGAACAGAAACAGCAATCGTGTTCAAGCCTGTAATAAATAAATCAGGATCTATTTTGTAAGTATAAAAATCATTTTCATTGTTATCATTGGCTTCCTGCCTGGCTTCTGTCGCGTGGTTGATCGTTCCAAGTGGCATGAGTTCCGTCCGAAAAGCCTCCTGTCCATTGATATAAACAATAGCGGCATCATCATGGATGAGGTGCATATACAAATCGCTCAATTGTGAGACATCAGATAAGTCCACTTTTTTTCTAAAATAATAACTGACTACACCACCATTCAAGGCAGTCATTTCATCACCATCACCAAAACCCATGTGCCCCAATCCGACCGCCCAGTCGTCGTCATTAAATCCAACAGAGTTCCACGCTATCCCAGGATTAGTACCTATATCTTGATATTTCCAGCTACTGCCTTGTGCAAAAAATAGGTCGTCAATTTCTTCCACTACGGTTGTTGATTTTGTACCTGCATTATTAGAGAGATCTTCATCTCCTGCTACATCCACCGATGCTGAAATTTCATAAGTACCCAAATTGCTTAGGTCAAGGGTTTGAGAAAAAGTAACGATTGTACTTTCCCCTAAGTTTAAAGAAACTGACCCCGGAAGTGTTTCCATTGGAACACCGTCAAGAGAATAAGACACCGTGTAATTGTCTGCGACCAAGTTTCCATAGCTAAATAATTCCACTTGTACTTGTGAGGCAGGGGCAGGATAACTAAAATCGCCAGGAGCAATAATAGAGGCAACTGCCAAATCCACTTCTGCAAGTGAAGAATACTCAATGACCAGTTTGGCAGATTGCGTCGGATTTTCATCAAAAGAAACCGCTTCTCTTTTTACATCATCATTACCTGTACCCGTGATGATAAACGAAATGGGGTTGCCGTTTTGCCATCCATTAGAAGTAATGATTTCAGTAACAACGGTAGATAGGTCAGGTGTTCTTTGGTTTATGCCGGATTGATTATCGCTCCAAGCATTCGTAGGATTCCAAAGCACTTCGGTACTTGTAGTTGTCCTGCTTGAAATATTATTAAAAATATCGGCGAAAGCAGCAGAGTTTGCTACATCTTCCCCTTTTATGGTCATAGAAACATTTCCTGAAGACGAACCGTCCGCCGTAAACTGAATGTAGGCATTTGAAATGATGGAATTGGCGGGGATGGTTACATTGTCAAAACGCAAACCAATGGTTTGTAATCCCTGATCGTTCCAATCATCAAACACCAACTCTATGTCAGAGCTGGAAGTGGTAATATCAGAACCATCAAATTTTTCTTCTGCATCATCCGTAGAGGATTGTATATGCTGCTCAAATGTTTGGGTAAACCCTACCGATGAATAGATAAGTGCCAGAATTAAAGCGTAAATTTTTTTTTTGTTCATCTTTAATATGTCTTTAATGAGAAAAAATAAAGTTATCGTATTTGTGCAAGATTTTTTTGCCAAGGTTGACTTTTTTTGTCATTGTGCATAACGGTCTGGCTAAACGCAGTAGCCCCGCATAGGGGCCTATTGCCGTTTTAGCCTTTGTTGGCATCAGTTTTCTTTTCAATTCATCTTGTACTTTTCTCTAAATTCCGATGGACTAATTCCTTCCTTTTTCTTGAATAATCTCGAAAAATATTGTGGATACTCAAACCCCAATTCATATGCTACTTCTGCAATACTATTATTCGGATTCAACAAAATATTCTTGGCTTCATCAATCAAATATAGCTGTAGATGTTCGGTTGTAGTTTTGCCTGTTTCTTTTTTTAGGGTGTCACTTAGATAGCGTTGTGAAACTGACATTTTCTCCGCTATTTGGTCAATGCTTGGAATACCTTTTTCTTGCAGTTGTCCCGATTCAAAATAGCCTTCTAATAGTTCATTGAACTTATCTAACAAATTATTAGATAGTTCTTTTCGATTTAAAAATTGCCTTTCGTAAAAACGATTGGCATATTTTAAAAGCGTACTCAACTGTGAAATAATGATTTCTTTGCTAAATTCATCTTGGTTGTTTTGATATTCTATTTCAATATTTTCCACAATGGATTCTATCTGTTTTTCCTCTCTTGGAGAAAGATGTAATGCTTCATTCGCTGAATAAGAAAAAAACTCGTATTTCTTAATTTGATGTGCTAATTCAGTTCTTTTGAGAAAATCTTCATGGAAATTAATTGAAAATCCTTTTTGCTCAAAAACTGCGGTGCTATCCCATTGCATGACTTGCCTTGGAGCTATGAAAATCAATACGCCATTAGTGAAGTCATATTTTGTCCGTCCATAGTTTAGATTTCCTTTTACAATCTTCTTTAAACTGATGGAATAACAATCATTCGTTATCGGAGGTGAACTCTCTTTTGGGCAAGGTAGAAAACCACCGTCATTTGCTGACAATACGCTCAACATTGGATGTTCAGGTCGAGGTAATTCAATGTAATCGAAATAAGCTGAAAGCGTTTTGAAATGTTTCATCGCATCTTTTAATTTTCTTTCTCTACTGATAATAACTGTTGATTATAGGCATCTACTCTGGCGTACGCTGTTCCGTCAATTAACAAAATAACGACTAACATAGCAATAGTTGTAATTAAACTTGCTCGCCAAATAGGTGTACTGAAGAACATAATGCCTATGGCACAAATAGCAATAATTATTGGAATTGCAGTAAAAACAATGGTTTTGTACTCCTTTAAAGTTGCTTCGGCACGGGCAAGTTCTGACTTTACAAAAGCTGATGCATCCTGCTCGTAAGCGACAGGGAAATTGGCTAATCTTGATTTATTGGTAAAAAATAAACCAAGTCCGATAATCGTGAGTAAAACACCCGCTACTAAGGTGGGAATGATGTAAGCTCTTGCCATTTCGGTTTTTCCTAATTGCCAAAATCCGATACTCGCCACTATAAATAGAACTCCAAAAAGAACAAAAAAAGGAGTTGAAAAAAGTTCAGACTTTGCCCAATCGGTTGATGCTTTTATAATATCCATTAATTTAGATTTTAGAGTTTTTGACTTAAATATCCCATTTCAAACCAGTTGCCTTTTCCGATACTTCCCACAATCTCTCAGCAACAGCTTTATCTTTTGCATGTGGTTCTAATTTGTGTGCTCCAACAGGTCCAACCCAATTATTTCGACCAGTAGGTCCATAAAAAGCACTTTGGTCTAAATCAGATTCAGTAGCACACATTAACATTGGATAAGCACCGTTTTCAGCAGGTTGTGTCAAAGGTGATAATTTCATCAAACCAAAGATGATTCGCATCATTAAACTTCCACTTGTAGCGATTAGTGAAGTTCTCGACGAACCTGGGTGGCAGGCATAGGCTTTTAATTCGGTTTTCCCAGCTTCTTTCAATCTATCCTGTAATTCGTAAATGCACATAATCTGTGCAAGTTTGCTTTGGCTGTAAGCGTCATTAGGTGTATAATATTTATCCCAGTTCATATCATCAAACTTGATGGTTTTAAGCCCCATATCATACCCCATGCTGCCAACTGTCACAATCCGCCCTTTGGATTTTTCAATTAGGGGAAAAAGCAATCCTTGTAGTGTGAAATGACCGTAGTGATTCACGCCAAGTTGACTTTCAAAATTGTCAACCGTAAGTTTTCGGGTGGGTACTTGGGCAATAGCAGCGTTACAAATCAAGGCATCTATCCCTGCAACTTTGTCAAGTACTTCTTGTGCCGCTTTTCTTACAAAAGCCTGTTCAGCCAAATCCATACTTATATTCAGAACATCAATATTATTGCCCAGCTTTTGCATTAAAGTGTTAATGGTTTCTTCCGCTTTTTTAGGATTGCGATTCAGCATCACCACCTTCGCACCTTTGGATAATAGTATTCGAGCAGCTTCAAATCCTGTTCCGCTTGTAGTTCCTGTTATGACGTACGTTTTGCCATTTAAATCCCCTATTCTTTCTGGAGTCCAACCTTTTTTGCCAAATTTATTCTTGTTCATCTTTTAATTGTTTTTAGTTATTGAAAAGAATATCGCAAAGGTAGGAGTGGAACTATTTTAATCTCTTATACGGAATTTCGATTCTTGTATACTTTTTGGCTTTTTTCTAATTGATGCCAACGATCCGCATAGCCGCAGGTGGGGCGTGTAGCCCCACTTGGCGTGCTATGCTGTGTTATAGCGCGTTTCCCTTTCGTGCAATTAGGAAGATAGCTCCTCCTTGATTCCATTAGCGATTTTCTTACGCATCATCTTTATACTTTCTATATGCGTAGGCGTTTCTTTTAGTATAAATTCCTCAATATCTCCTTCAACTTGGAAACGATTGATTACAGTATTGAAACTACCTTTAGTTCCCAAAATAATATCTTTGAACGCACCTTCTTTTAACAATAATTCTAAAGCATTTTGTGAAACAATTAGATTCGTTTTCCATTTAATGAAATCAACATTAGATTTATTATCAAACTTTAGTAACCAATAGTTACTCTTTGAGAGTTTAGGTTCAGAATATCCATTTTGGTCAGAAGATATATCAGCGTCATACTTGACATTATCAAAAATCTGAAATTCAGCTCCCGTAAGTTTACTTGCCTTGATTTTTTCTTTGAGTTCGGTTGTAACAATAGTGTAGAAACTATGAGACATTAACTGATGAATATTATCGTCACTTTTAAAAACAAGATTTAACAACGTATTTTCGGAGTCTTTACATTCTTTGAGATAGCAATAACCAATTAAGGCATTAGGGTAAATCAAAAAATATTGCATTTGCATTTATTTAATGGGGCATATCATGTGAGTAGTTCTATTTTTACTCATTTGATATGCCCCGATTGAAAATATAAGTTTCTGTTTATCTGACAGGTGTTATAGCGCGTTTCACTTTTTCACTTATGCTTTTAGCCAGACTTTTTTTCCGTAATTTCTATCACCTCTAATAGATATTGGAATATTTCTCTCAATTAAAAAATTGTTGAACAAGGCCTCATTTACGGAACAATCAATATCATCCGAATATCTCACTTCTAAACCCCTAATAATCATCTGCCCAAAGTCATATGGTATTATTCGGTGTTCAGTGAATTTGCTCTGAATTTTTTGTTCTATAAACTCAAATACTTTTGCAAATTCCTTGTGAGGAGATACAGTTATTGAATTTGTTGCAGGAAACCTTTTATTACCCTCGAAGTCTTTAACAACCGTCTCATCTACTCCATATATTTGATAAAAATCTCCTAATAAGCTAACAGAATAATTAATTTTTTTTACATATGTTAAAGTGTCAAATTTTAATTCATTTACAATCATTGATGAACTAAAACTTGGAGCTTGTCCGTAAGTTGTATCTAACACAGTTATTCCCAATTCTTCTCCAATTTTACTGCTAAAACTTAACCAGTTATCTTTGTAGTATACATTATCATGAATATTTTTGACTATCTCTTTCTCTATTAATTTTATTCCATTGTATTCGGAATATATACCTTTCATCTCTCTTCTGCCAATTCCTATTGGATAATATTTTTTTATGATATTATAAATTTTCCAAAGGTCGTATCTATGAGGATTAAACGAAAATTGAGTATTCATATACGCTATTGTATTTTATAAAATTACTCAGAATTGACCATTTGTAAAGTTAAATAAATGGTCAATTCTGATTTTTTTAAGAGCATCTACCACATTTTAATGCATAGTGCATCAAACCCAAGTGGTGCTAATGTATAAGCTGTTTCAGGTATACTGCCTAAACACGGACCATACGATATTGAAGATGTGGTTTGCCCACCAGTCAATTGTATTAATTCGTCTCTATATATATTTCTAAAATCATCCTTGGCGCCAGTATTGGTGACAATTAATCCTTCTTGAATTCTGTCGAAAACTGTATATCTGGCATTGTCCATTGCATATGCAGATAACTGTGCTGCTTTAGTAGCCGTTAATGGCACACCGTTGGCATCTGAGCCGCTAACCTGAATGCATAGTTCTGGAATTTTATACCATATAACACCAAAGTAACCCGCAAAATACGAATGTCCAACATCGTTTACTTGGGCTGTAAAACCGTTTCCTACTGGTACATAATCGAAAGAACTTGCACATGTTGTACTGACTAATATTCCGGGTGCACTAATTAGTGCCAAATTCTCCGGGGTATCAGCGTTTTCGATTAGAAGGTCTAATAATGCTTGATCTTGAGCTGCTAAACTACAATTGTATCCACCTATTCCCAACTGTAAACATAACTCCACATCATCAATCATACCGTTACAATCAGTATCATAGTACCCTGCACAATCATCTACACAGTCCGGTTCATCCATGCCTCCTATACCTGCTTCGCAAGTGGCGCAGTTTTCGATACAGTCGGGATCGGTTGTCTCTCCGTCCGAACCACCACCGCTGTTGGTATCTGTATTGTCATCTTGGTCATCAGTATCATTGTTTGTATTATTGTCTGCCGGTTCATCGTTATTGCCTCCTCCGCCACTGCCGGGTGTGTCGCAAGGTATTTCTTCAATACATGTAATACAGCCAACACAATCAGCCGGACAATCTACGATGCTGAAGCAGTCTATATCATAAGGCAGATCAATACTGGGGTCAACTAAATTATAGGCATTAAATACATTGCTAATGGTTGGTCTGATAGGCGTATAGGCAGAAGTTCGGGAGCTTAAAGTCCTGTTGTCGTGTACAATACGAAGTTTGACGGAATCCTCTTGTTGCCAACCGACAAGCATGTTGTGAGTAAAAGTTGTGTTGGAGTCTTCAAGTGGAATAATCAATAAGTCATCGTTGTCAAGTGTGCGTAAGTGGATGAGTTTATTGTAGTTTGGGCTTCCCCAAAGTTCTTCAAAACTCAACTCGCCCGACCTTGCTTCAAGTTCTAAATCGGAGTTTTGCCGATAAAATTCATTGATATTCTCGACAGCACTTTGTGAGTGTGTAATAAAGTCGCTTGGTGAAATGCTTTGTCTTGTTGGTGTTGGTTCTAATTTTTCGTTTTCACAACTACTGATGAATAAACTCATCAGTAAGAGAATCGCGATAGCTAAAATGTTTGTTCTTTTCATAATTCTGCAATTTAAACGTTTTTGATTTATTATGTGCTATAACGTTTCGGCTAAACGCAGTAGCGACCGAATGGGAGCTATTGACGTTTTAGCCATTGTTGTGCGTTCGTTATCTTTTTACCATTCATCATCCTCCTCCTCATTCAAGGTGATTTTTGTAGAAAGGTTAGAATATTCTTTAAATGCTTCTAAATTTGATTTTAATTTTTGATATTCTTCGTGTTCTAAAAAGCTATCATTATCAAAATCAAAGACTTTATAATTAGCAATTACAATACACTTTTTAATACTTCTGGTTATAGCAACATTAAGTCTGTTTGGGCTATAAAAAAATCCTAATCTTCTTTTTGATTCTAATGGATTTGTATTGGTCATACTGTATATTATGTAATCTCTTTCTTGCCCCTGCATACTATCAACAGTATCGACAAACAACTCATCAAAAGGCTTATTAATTGAGCTTGGAAGCTTACGCTTAATTTCTTTTTTGATTTCTCGTACTTGTGCTCTGTATGGAGACATAATTCCTATCTGTTTCAGATTTACACCATTCTCTAATAAATCTAAAACTAATTCAGATACAAGTTTAGCTTCATACGGAGAGCGTGCGTACCCATCAAATACATTATGATTCACAAGAATATGTGAGTCGTTATTTAGAATTTGTGAATGAATTCCTTTGTACTCAAAAAAATCAACCCTCGTACTTGAATCTGCTTGTAAAAGGTTGCTGTAAAATAATGTATTTGGTATGCTAATTAGTGAATCGTTAAGTCTGTAAGACGTATTAAGGAGGTTTATCGCATTTGGGTAAATTCGAGCTAATCTACCAAAAATGGATTCTGCAAACATTTCGTTATTTGAATCACTTGGAACAATTGGGTCAAGTTGTTTATGGTCTCCAACAAAAATATATTTATCTGTTCTCATCATCGCTGCAATTGAAAGTGGAATACTCAATTGTGAAGCTTCATCGACGATGCATACATCAAACCTCCAATTTCTTAATCTTTTCGTTGTGTCATAACAAAGAGAATAGGGAGTAGCACCCACAGCAATACCTTGTTGACTAAATACATTACTCCCTAAGTATGTGTGATATTGAAGCCTCGTTTTTTTAGTGATATATTCATTTTTCTGAATGTCTTTACATTGTGCTTTTTCTCCAATTTTAATGATTTTTTTTGAGTCCTTAATCTTGTTTGAAATCGCAGATAGACAGTTGTTTATCGCTGTATGTGTTGGTGCTGTAATAAACACTTTTAATCCAGTATCAACAAGATGCTTTGTGATATTGGCAATTGTTTCTGTTTTTCCTGTGCCAGGAGGACCTTGAATTAGGCAAAAGTTACTTGAATTGATTGCTTTTGATAAAGCTTCGTTTTGGGAATTGTTCAGATATTCTACTGCATAAGAATAATTCGCTAAACCATTATTCGTATTTCCATTTAGAAAATTTTCTATTTTTTGTAATACCGAATAATCATTTTCTAAAATATTTGCAGCTGTAAGTAAAAGTCTTGTTCCTATATCTGTATTAACCTTTTTTACTTCCCAATTATTTCTTGGATAATTAATTGAATCCAAATAACAATATTTAACTGTAAAGTCGTTTGGGGCTAATATAAAATTGTTGACACTATCTTCATCAATCTGCATTTCGAATTGAATACTTCCATTGCTTAATACAACAGTACTTCCTTCTTTGAATTTGGATATATTTTTATCACAAATTATTTTGGCAGAACGAATATATTTACTTGAACCATTAAGAAAAGAACACCATTGATTTGGCAACCCCTCAAAAAAATCGAATTCAACGGTAATATTCGATATAGTCACACCTTTTGCAACTCTTTCATCAAGTGGCAATTTCATCAGCTCTTGAAAATCCTCTAAATTTTTAACTCGTTCGATTTCAATAGCTCGCCGAAATTCTTCTAATACGTTCATTTTAGATTTTGTGATTTAGTGAGTTCAAAATTATTTTGGTGTCTCTTTCCATATTTGGAACAGACACTATACAATATCTATCAAAATTTTCGTGTAATACAACTAATCTCATTGATGATATTTTTAATCCATAATTTTTCTCGGCTATAGCCTTGTAAATATTTTGTTGCAAGCAATATCTATAATAACTTGAATTATCAAGATGATTTAATTCAGACAAAGCAAAACCGAATCCATACTTTTTTGGACGACCGTCAATAGTCAACTTCTTACTTCTTTTCCAATCTATCATCACATATTCGTTTTTGATTTCCTTTTTGAAAAGACAATCAATTGTTCCTGCAATATTGTATTCTTCGGAGTAAATCATCTTTTCTGCTTCATAGAATGATAGATTTCTTGACTTTATTTCCTTCTCAAAAAAGTCTAAAAAGAAAGTGAATTCAATTGATTCTTTATCAAAGCTTTCACCTTTTAAAAAATTCTCAATTTGATTATGTAAATAGGTTCCTTTTTCTGCTGCCTCATCTCTTATCATTAAATATTCCATAAAAACGTCTTCTTCTGTTCTACCTTCATCTAACGCCTTTCTTTCAACATATCTTTTTAAGTCAAATGGAAAAAAACGCCCAATTAGAGTTGTTACCGAAATATATTTTGCGTTTCCTGTTTTGTCTTTAGAATATACGTGCTTTTCTTCATCAAAACCTAATTCTACATTCCAAGTAGGATTAAGAATTTCAGTTCTATTTATTTCTTGTTCAATACTTTCTACTTCATTCGAATCGATTTCTATTTCTTTGAAGTTGTATTGTTTTCTAAATCGACTGATACCTAAATACTTCTCTCTGTAATGATTTTTTTCCCATTGAATACATTGGTTTTCATCCCATTGCTCTTCTTTTTTACATTCTGGTTTATTTTCAAATGCTTTATCATACAATGAAAAAAGTACGTTCTTTATGTATTTTATACATTCATCTGTTTGTAGATGAATTTGTTTCTCTGTAAATCGTATAACAATCCAACCGCTTTCAATGAAAAACAAATCTCTTATATCGTCTTGTTTCAGTTCTTCTTCGAGTTTAATGCAATGAGTTGGAAATCTATAGTATCCATCATAAGGTTCATCTATTTCGATATCGATGTATAGATTCAGTTCTCTGTCGAATAATACTATATCGGGTTCGTATGGTTTATTAAAGTTTGGGATTACCATATGAACATTATTGGTTGTCTCAATATCAGGTATTTGTTTTTTTATTTTTGAATAAAAAGCATCTTCTGTAAACCCCTTTTGATTGGTACGTCCATTTCGAGGTAGTTTTAAGTTGGAATTGATTTTTGGCATTTTGACTACTGGATACTCGTAGTTTTCATCTTGCTTGAAGTGGTCATTTGGAGAAAACAGTATTTTTAAATCGGATGTTTGTTCATCATTGGGGACAGACTTAATTATTTGCTTCGTAAGAGGTTGAGGATTATTTTGCGTTGAATCTTGATTTCTATGTTTAGTCTTCTCTTTTAAATATTCTGCACCTTTTTCTTCAAATTGTTGCTTATGTACAGGTTTTCGCTCAGAAACCGTTTTTAGTTCCTCTTCTTTGCGGGGTACTTTTCTCTTCTTTTTAGCATTCTTGATTTTTGTCCAATCCTTTTTTACCTCTGAAAAAAACATACTTTTCCTCTCCTTGGACAATTCAGCAGGTGACTTTACTCCATAAAGGTTCATCTTTTCTAAAAAAAAGACTCGATACTCTTTCTGTAATTGAGATAACCTTCTCTCGTTCATTGAATTCTTTTGTGTCTATTTTGTTTTTTCTAATGACGCACAACGTCCCCTGTAGCTGCAGGTGGCGCGTTTAGCGACACTTGACAGCTACAGATTGTTGCATGCCGTGTTAATTTTTCAATTTGGCAGTTTTTCAGTTGATGCTGGTTCTGCCATAAGCTTTGCATTTACTTTTTCGCCAGTTTTAGGGTCTATCATTTCGAATTCAATATAATCTCCTACAATTTTTTTCGCTTCTTCAATATCGCATTGAGCAGCCATAAAATAATACCAATTTGCCTCTTGAACTTGCCCTTTATCTTTCAATAAATGACCTAATTCTAAACAGGCTTCCCCTTGAACATTAAGTCCGTCCAAAGTAGCATCCCGTAGCCATTGTTCCGCTAACTTTAAATTTTTATCTGTACCAATTCCATTTAGGTAACACCTTGCAAGACTAAGCATTGCTTTTGTGCAACCACTTTTACTTCCTTCAAACATAAAGCGAAAAAATATATTTACATTAGCATTTACTCCGTGTCCTAACATGTACATGTTTGCTTTTCTTGCGTGTCCACATGGGTCTCCAAATTCAACTGCTTTCTCGTATAAATTCATGGCTTTTTGATAATCAATTACTCCCGCTTCTCCAAATTCATACATAAATCCTAAGTTTCCTGCTGAAATCGCATCTCTTTTTTCTACTCCCATTTCATAATACTTTAAGGCTTTTCTGTAGTTTTTTGCAATTCCTTCTCCAGTTGCATAAATTTTTCCAATTTTATGGTACCCTCTTATTTCACCCTTCTCTGCTGCTCTTTCATAGAATTCTATAGCCTTAATTATATTTTTTGTCACTCCAAATCCTCCACGGTAAAGACTTCCTAATGTGTATAAGGCTTTCGAGTTATTATATTTTGCTGCTTTCTTGTAGTGTCCAACTGCTTTTCCATAATTTCTTAAACAATATTCCGCATCACCTTTTGATAATTCTTCTTTAGTTTCTTCTAATACAATTTCAGCTAACTCTTTATATGTGAACCCAGTAATTTCTTTTATTTTTTCATTGGTCTTTTGAGCATTTTCTTTCTCCAAAGATAATTCAACATTTTCTCTTAAAATCAATTCATATTGTTTTATATCTACGGTATCACTTTGATTATTATTTGGCAATATACTGCTCCAATCTGCGAATATTCCAGGGAGAGTAACCACTAAAAAAATCAATGGCTGCCAAAAATGCTTTTTGCAGAAAGGGAAATAACGTTTATTGGATTTGTTTGAGCATCTACTTAATCCTTCAACTCTTCCCCAACATCTATACTGTTTTGGTGTAATCGTATCTTGTACTTTTAAATTTTCTTTCTTCTTCTTTCCCATTTTGGATTGTCTTTTATTTTTCCTTCATGGCATGCAACGTCCCCGCATAAACGCAGTAACGACCGCATGGGAGTTATTGCCGTTTTATGCATTGTTGTGTGTAGTGTTTATTTTTCAATTTAAGTGATACAATTTTACCACCTTTTTTAATTCAATTTTTTTATTGACTTCAAAGAAATAATTCAGTTGCCATTTTTGAGTTTTCTTTGCTTGATTATTTTGTGGAGTATCCCATATTGGATAAATCCTAAATCCTCTTTTTCCTTCCTTCTCCTTTGTTGATATTATTCCCTTTCTAATTAAAATTGATTTTGGAAAAACAAATTGTCCAAATCGATTTTCTGTTTTCACATTAATAACATAAAAATCTATTTGGTCATCCTCGTCAAGCGGCTCAATTATTCCTTTGATATTTCTTTTCCAAAACGTTACAAATTGACCTATCTTTTTTGGTGTTACTTTAGAATTTCTACAAACTATTTTAAATCCTCTTAATTTGAATCTACATGCAGCATATTCTTGGCTTTCATCTTCTGATTTATATTCAGAAATGGAAAGTCCACACTTTTCGTAAATTTCTTTCTTGATTAAATCTAAGTTCTTGTTCATTTATTCTATACTCTTTCTTGATGTCGATTTTTTCTTTTTTCATTACACACAACGGTTTCGCATCCCCGTCGTTGCCAGCTTTTGCTGACAATGAACGGGGATGCATTGTTCTGCCTCGTTTTTATTTTTCTTTTATCGTTATCAATTTTTCCGATTTAAACATTCTATCAGGCGTTATAACCAATTCGTCTTTTGGAATTTCTTTGCCGTATCTTTCTTTTACTTTCAATTGGACAGTTCTGTTTGATAAATCAAAATCTGCAATTCTCTCCAATTTTCCAATTTCAATATTAAACGCTTCTTTATAAATCTTCCAGGCTAATTCTGAGCAATAGATTTTGTCATCTGACCATTCAAAACGTAAATCGTAATCTTTACCAAAATATTTATTTCCTATTGTTTTCATTTTTTGAATACCTTCTTCTGTTAAAAGCTCACTATGATTTTTTAATCGCTTTACGACATATTTTCCGTTTTCCCCTCTGTTTATCCAATCTTTCAGCTTCGTATTTTTAACGGGTTGAACCGCCTCAAAAACTAAGTATTCTTTTCCTTCTTTATAGATTATTCCTATGTGAGAATATTTTGAATTTGTAGCTATTTGAATCGCTTGACTTTGATTTGACCGAGATGTGTGAAAAATTAAATCTCCGTTTTGTAATTCTACTTCTTTTGGTTTTTGTTCTTTCTGAATTGTCTTTTCAAGCGTTGTACTTTTTGATTTATCTTCTCTTGAATTACATCCAATTATTAACAATCCAAAAATGATGATTAGATGTTTCATTTTTTTCTTTTTTTAATGAGGCAGAACGCCGGGCTACATGACGTAGCTGGGCGCGTGTCTGGTTTGAGCGTTGGCAAGAGTACCAGCTATGGCCATGTAGCCAATGTAGTCCGCCGTTTTCTTTTTTTTCTTCTACAATTTACCAATTTTAAAACAAAGTTTCTCTTAAGTTTAAATTCCAAAGCGTAAAATATTCTGCTTATTGAAAATCCCCGCGTTGGCCGAGTCATTAATCTTAGTCGCCATTATATTTTTATTTGTGTTCGAGTGTATATTAATCTTTGGAAAATTTTAAGCGCGTCCTGAGTGTATATTAATCTTTGGTACTTCTTGAGTTTGAATTTCTCTAGTTTGTGGTAAAAACTATTCTCACTAATTCTAGTTCACCGAATCTGAGCGTTATTAATTTTAAACGGATTGAAACAAGTAGGAGAGGCGGCGTGTTCATTTTTGTCGGGTTTGGGTTTCGTTAAATAAATCATTCTGCTTAGTACTAACTTTTTTATTCAAATCTTTTTGGCAGTTAAGCTCAATCTTAGATTCAGTGTTTCTTTTTTTCTAGTGGTGCATAACAAGTCAATACCCACAACCAAAGTTACGGATACACCGACTCTATACTTAATTTGTCCAAAGGACTAATAATATCTTTCAACCGATTCTGAGCAACATGCGTATAAATCATCGTC
>ENA-ORXR01002732-ORXR01002732.1-marine-metagenome-genome-assembly--contig:-NODE-2732-length-16475-cov-3.093670_pt1 | contig 16475 bp, 16 predicted proteins | sample MGYA00237866_ERZ511479 | MGnify/ENA metagenome assembly ERZ511479 | reverse complement strand
TCCACCAGCAACTTGACTACCACCTTTTCCACCATTGCTTGTAGACCTATTAGGAGCATCAGTCCCCAAAAGGCCCCCTCCTGCACCTGCACCCCCGCCTGTTTGAGCATTATTACTACCAGTACCAGCACCACCACCACCACCTGCAATGATTAAAGCAGAGCCTGCAGACAAGATAGAACCATCAAATACCCCACTTAAACCACCACCACTAGAAGCATGGTGATAGGCAGAAACCCATCCTCCCTTTCCCCCCGCACCCCCACCTCCATAGGTACTGGTTAATGAAGAAGTCTTTCCTCCCTCACCAACTACAATTGTATATAAGGCTGAAGTTACATCAAACTTCGCACTAGCATAGCCCCCTGGTCCCCCCAACCCATTTCTAAAATAGGCGGAACCTCCGGCAGCCCCCCAAACCTTAACCAACATCTCTGAAGCTCCAGGAGGGGGAGCTGTTGATAGATCAGCACCAGTAAATCCAAAAACTTCTTTCTCAGGAGAAAGAAAACACACTTTATTCGAATCACTCGCACTAATTGTTCCAGCACAATTCTTAATTTTATTATAAACACATATTTCATCGCTCAAAGTTGGAGCAGGTTGAGCAAGTCCGGTAGTTAAATAGGTTGTCCAATCATCAATGACTAATCCTGCATGATTTGAAGACGCATTCAATCCAGGAGTCGTAACTATTGTTGTAGGCAAAGTAGCAAAAGTATAGGTCGAAACATTTGTCCCATTCACATCAACGTACCACTCTGTCTCTCTATCATTTACTCCAGGACAAGTTGAATCATTATATATTCCTGCATCAGTAAAAGAATTAATTCGCCCAAGTTCATCTGGAGTGTCTCCTGTGATATTGGCAATTGGCTCATTTATAACCTCAACTTCCAAATCAGCAGTCACACACTGAGGCGTTGGCGAATTCAAATCACAAACCTGGTACTCACAACTAGCTGTTCCCAGAAACCCTGTTACAGGCGTAAATGTTAATTGTGGAGGTGTTCCTGTAACTGTACAAACACCTTCCGTTGTTGGGTTTGGTTGGTTGGTTCCAGTAACACTCAAGCTATTTGGATCAAGGTTTGCATCAGGGTCAGTATCGTTTGCAACTACATCGTAAGTTACAGGCGTATCAATCGGAGTCGTTGTCGAATCATCAACAGCCACAGGTGGCGCGCCATCATGCGGATCAAAAGTAATCGTTGCTGTATCGCAAAGTCCGCTTGTATCGCAAATTTCGTAATCACAAGTCGCAGGACCAACATAATTAGCGACAGGTGTAAAAGTCACATCGTATGGAGCAGTCGCACTGACAGCGCAACTTCCTTCAGTTGTTGGGTTTGGCTGACCAGTTGTTAGTAAGCTAATTGAGCTTGGATCTAATGGAGCCCCTTGGGGAGTATCATTTGCATCGACATCAACAACAACTGGGGCACCGAAACTTCCACCACTTCCTGAATCATCATTGGCAATTGGACCTGGAACGACTTCGACTTCAAGCACTGCTGTTGTGCACTGTGGAGTTGAGCTATTGAGGTCACAAATTTGATAAGTACAACTTGCAGTTCCTGTGTAACCAGTTACTGGAGTGAATTGTAATTGCGGAGGCGCTCCTGTTACAGAACAGCTTCCTTCGGTTGCTGAATTTGGCTGAGGGCCTGTAAGGCTTAAGCTATTAGGATCAAGATTTGAATCTGGATCACTATCGTTAGCTACAACATCAACTGTTACCGGAGTATTCAGTGGTGTTTGAGCAGTGTCGTTAGCTGCTACTGGAGGCGCACCATTATGCGGATCAAAAGTAGCTACAGCCTGAACACATTGCCCTAAGGTATCGCAAATTTCGTATGGACACTGTACGCTATCAACAAAGTTAGCGACTGGTGTGAAAGTCATGTCATAGTTCGGAGCTGGACCTATAGAGCAGCTTCCTTCAGTTGATGGATTTGGTTGTGTTCCAATAAGAGCAATAGAGCTTGGATCAAGTGGCGCGCCTCCTGGAATATCGTTTGCATCAACATTAACTACCACTGGAGCACCAAAACTTGGACCAGTTCCAGAATCATCGGTAGCACTTGGAGGAGGAATAGACGCAGTGTCTTCAGCACACTGAGAATTTCCAATTGTATCACTTAGACAAGCTTCAACTTCAGGATTTGGACCATTTGGGCCTGTACCGTCAAATTGCACAGGAGTAGAGCACGTATAAGAAGAGCCAACACAAGGACACGTAATAGGCGATGGGCTCATGTCTGCGCTCGATAGAGTCACTGTTCCACCATCGGGAGCACAGGAACCACTTAGATTATAGCTTTGGGAAGGATCAACAACAGGAGGCATGGAAACACCCACGCTAATGTCAGCCGCAGTCCAATGCAGGTTTTCTCCACAACTGCCAAAGAACATTAAAAGAGGCAAAAAAAGAAAACCAGCTTTAGTTGCTCTCAATAAAGAAAAGAGCTCTTTTGATAAAGATGATTTAGACGCGTGAAGATTTTCTATTTTGTTTTTCATATTAAATGTAAGTTCCCTTTAAGTTTTTGCTTACAAGCTACTTCGTTCGTTGTTAAAGAAATCTTAAGGGTAATTGCTGTTTATTTGGGTTAATTTTTGGTTAAGGGGCAAAATTTAAACATTCAGGTAGAGAGTGTGTAAAGAAAGTGTCAATTTAGCGTCAAAATGGCATACGATGAAACAAAGTTGACGATTTCTGAACAAAAAGCAAAAAACTACTTTAGCTACGATTCGGAGAATCTCTGCGTTACGAAGAATTGAATCGTTCTTTTTGCTGTTGCTTAAGAGCTTTGATGAGGTACTGAATTTTTCTTAATTTCTGCTTTGGAAGCTCTAAAACAATATCCATGAAATCTAAAAATTCAAAGATTCCAAAGTTATTATCTGCATAAATAATTAAATCTGGATTTGATGTGATTCTTCGCTTTTGCCTCATTGTTATTAATGTGAAATCATCAAGGCTGTCACATTCTTCTGAATTTAAAAATATATTGAGCAAATTGTAAGAAATTAAATGCATGCAAACTTGAAAAACGATGTGAGTAAATTTTTTTCTTAAAAGAACTCCTATTTCTTGAAAACACTTTAGCTGTTTATGGCTTTCCTCAATTTGAGCTCTAAGATCATAAATCTCTAATACCTCCTTAGCTGAAGAGTGTTTTTTTGTACTGACAAAGAATACATATTGGCTGTCACCGTCTTTATTCTTCCACCTTACTAAGGCTCCACATTGAAAACTTTTTGAGTCTGGATAGTAAAAATCGTCTTCTTTTATAAAAGCTACTTCTTGATTTTTTCTTGTTGGGTGCTCTTCCCATAACTTTTTAACATCAGCCGTTGAAACAGCGTGCTGAGTAGCTGTCATGTTTGAGCGCAAAGGAACGTAAATATCGAGTTTCTTCTTGCTGTACAGTTCTTCAAACCACTCGGCACTAATAAAGCCTCTGTCCATAATCAGTGCAGAGCCTTTCTCAAAATCCATGTCTCTAAGAAGCTCTTTTCCTAGCTCAATATCATGTCTTTCTATTAAATCCAGTAAAAAAGCGTTAATAATCGTTTTCTTGTCGACAACTTCCTGGAGACTTATCATTTTGTAGCCATACTCAAGTTTGTCTGAATGTGGCTTTTTAACGACGCCAGTTCGTTCGAAGCGTCTATACTCTGAGAATATCTTCATTCCATCCATAATGTACAGTTTTGTTCTTCCAACGGATTCAGAAGAAAAAGTTTTTCGTAAACAAACATTGAACCAGTTAAAAAAGTTTTCGGCTCTTGAGGAATTAAGAATATGCTTTAATGTTTCACCATGAAAACAGGCCTCTCTATTTTTTGTATTTCTTTTGTTAAAACCATTCTCAAGGCAGGAAATGTTGAAACCAAGCTGTGACGTGTACCCCTGAAGCTGGAGAGTATTTGGCTTAGTTTTATCACGAATGAATTCCACAACTTAGAAAAAGTGGCTCAGGAGGTCACGAAAAATGCTAAAAGGAGTGGAGAAAGATGGGACGAGTAAGAAGGCGCTTCGACGCGAAGTTCAAAGAACAAATCTGTATAGAAATTTTAAATGGGACAGGGATACAGGAGCTTTGCAAGGAGCATCAGATTCACTATCAAACGGTGAAGGGTTGGCTTGTGAAGTACGAACAGGGGGCAAGTTTTGTGAAACCTTCTTTGAAGGAAAAAACACTGGAGAAGCAAGTAGAGAAGCTTCACGCGAAGATTGGTCAGTTGACGATCGAAAACGACCTTTTAAAAAAATTCAACGAGACGGTACGACGGAGGAAAAGAGAAAGTGGGTCCGTGATCACAAAAAGGAATTTGGCTCAGTTTCAAAAGCCTGTCGGACAGTAAATCTTTCCCCGAGCAGCTACTACTACAAGTTAAAAGTTGATCCAAAGGATCGAGCGATTCGAGATGCAGACTTACGTGGGTTGATTGAAGAGATACAGTCAACGATGCCTCAGTACGGAGTCAGGCAGGTGTATTCCGAATTACTTTGGGGCTACAAGAAGAGAGTCAACAAGAAGCGAATTCACAGGGTCATGCGTGAGTATGGCTTAAGAGCGCAGATCTACCGAGGGTTCCGAATCAGCACCACAGATTCAAATCATAGCAGTCGGATTTACCCAAACTTACTTCATGGGAAAGAGGTGAATGGCCCGAATCAGGTTTGGGTTGCAGACATCACTTATGTTCGAATAGCAACGTGCTTTGTTTACGTGGCAGCAGTTTTGGATTTATTTGAAAGAAAGATTGTTGGTTGGGCAGTTTCAAAAAGAATCAATAGTGAACTTTGCTTAGAGGCGTTGAAGATGGCGATAGAGGAAAGAAGTCCTGACGAAGGAATCATTCATCATGCTGACCGCGGCGTCCAATACTCGAGTGATGTGTATACAGAGGATCTTAAGGAAAATTGATTTGAAATAAGTATGTCACGGAAAGGCAATTGTTGGGACAACGCTCACATGGAGTCATTTTTTGGAACACTAAAACAAGAGGAGGTTCATTTAAAAGAATACGAAACGTTTACGGATGTAGTTTTTAGCATCCCAAACTTTATAGAAGATATTTACAATCGAAAGCGACGACATAGTTCACTTGGTGGGTTGACGCCTGAAGAATACGAGCATATGTGGAGAGCAGGAGAATTAAAGAAACACGGAATTCCTTCAGTGATAAAACTTTGGGACGGATCCTCCAACTAAAGGGTACACGTCACTGAGCCATTAAAGAAGCATCGTTGAGCATGTATGGCGCTAAGAGCATGGAATGTTCTGAGTGCAGTTTCTGAAGTATTTGAGAAACAAGAATAATTTCAATGGGAACTTCAGACCTTTTTCTGGGATCAGAGAAGCTTTCAAAGAGCTTTTTTAAAAGATTCGTTTGGATGGCATGTTTTAAAATTGAATCACCGTGAAGTGCGTGACTGGCTCTAATATCATCTACCTCACCTCGTTTAAGAGCCGAAAGAACTTTCTTTTGACGGTGAAAAAGTGTCGGTGCAGCATTGCTGTCAAATTTTTCCTCCCCCATTGTCTAAAAGTTTATTTTAATTCGTAATTTTTTCAACTACTTGAAGTATAAAGCGTCATTTAACGCACTCACTCTCCGAATTAAAGAAAAACTACTTTAGTTTTGAACACATCGGTCGATAAAAAGAAGGTAGTTTAAAAGAGAAGCTGCAGAAATTGTTATTTTAAGGAGCATAAAAAAGAAAATGAAAATAATTTATAAAATACTCTCACTCGTGGTCGCTATTTCTTTCATTGCTAGTTGTTCTCACCGAGGTATGCAGCTAGGGCATCAAATTCCAGAGTTCAATGAAAACTTCAATCCTGAAGTGGCTCAAGTATGGGCTGAGGGCGCTGAACGTGATAAAATTGTTTATGGAAACTTAAACGACTATGACATGATTGCTAGTCAAGCGGCACCACAGTCTGTTCGTTCAATTGCTAGTGAATCGCAAATTAACTATGTTCCTGAAGCTTTAATCCCGTTTATCGGAAAAGCTGCTGGAAAAATACCGACAAGCTTTGGTCAACGAGGTCTTTTAGTCGCTCAATAAATAAAGTACTTCTTAAAAAAGAATTAAGAACCCTTTAGGCTTGAAACCATTCAGGCTTAAGGGGTTTTTTCGTTTTTCAACGTAAAAAAACAAGTTTAGGTGGGTAGCTACCCACCTAAAGATAGAGCGCCCAATGGTTTCGTCAGAGCAAGACTCACAAAAGAGCTTCGCTTTCAGGGGAAACGATACTTCAAACAAAGAACTCTTCTGACTGGACAAGGACAAAGTCAAGGGAGCCGCCTGCGTGTGAACTTCACTGCTGCTCTTGAACCCAATGGGCGAAGTCAAAGCATTTCTGCAATCGCAATGGACCCCAAAGACAAACTCACTGGAATCAAGAGAAAGAGAATTGGGCATGAAGCCTTAAAGTTTGTTGGCATGACGGGGCTTAATTTCCTTGGAACCCTATCGCAAACCTTAGCAAAGAAAAACTCTCACGGGAGTTTTAACCCAGAAATTACAATTGAGCCCATACTCGAGGACTCAGCCCTCCACGCTGGAGGAAAAGCTGCCATAAGCCTGAGTCAAGAAATGATGCAAAACCTTAAAAAGGGAAGACCTGTTGTCGTCATCAATGAAGGAAAAGAAATTGATGTGCTTTTTACAGGGAATGATTCTCAGAAATAAGAATAGAGAAAAGAAAAAAGATGTTCGATAAATTTGGAAATCATGATCACATAACTGACCTTCGAATCACAATTAATAATATTTTAGAAAAACTTACGAGGCCATATGTTGAAATTCGTCGCATGATGAATAAGCGCGACTTCCCATGGTGGCTCTATTTTAGATATTCAGCCTATTCCTACTTAGCTTTTCAAAGCATTGCCTACTTTGATCTTTGGATATTTAGATTTCTCAATGAATACGTTATGCCTGCAAACAGCGGTCTCTATTGGTACGCTCTTTGGTTTTCTTGCTGGAGCATTTTTCCTCTTTGCCTTATTGGAATCAAAAGAGCAGGCGACAGAGCTCAGTGGATTCGAGTGCTTTCAAGAATATTAGAAGACTCTGATCTTCTAAGCCCCATTGATAAAGAACTTCCTATCATCATCGATGACATTGCAACTGATGAACATAGGCGGGTTCTTTTTTTAGGGAAAAACTCAATTGCCTTTGAAAAGTTTCTAGAAGCTAAAAAAGGTCTTGAATCCCCCGCATGCACGTGGAAATTGAATCCATTAAAGACGATAAGCTTTAAGGGCACATTGAAATTACCTACACCACTACAAGAATGGTCAATCACTTTAAATTTATGCGACATGAAAAGATGAACCCCTGCTCTTTTGTTGTAGGAATCGCAAGAACTGGAAAAGTTATTGCCTCACTTAAAGAGGCTCCTCATGTACTCATTGTGGGCTCCACAGGAGGCGGTAAATCAAATTTTCTACGACAAATGCTGACCTCTTTATACATAAACAACAAGAGTCTTGAGTTCGACATTATTGACATGAAAGGCGGAATTGAAGCCCAGGGCTTTAATGGACTCCGCCGCTGGTATTGCCTATATTTATAACAAATGTAAAACTCTTCCTGGAACTAATAAGAAATCAAAAACAAACAATTGTGGAGCAGGCTATGGAAACCACGTGAAAATTTTACACGCCAATGGTTACATGTCAATCTATGCTCACCTCGAAAAAATATATGTGAAAAACGCGCAAAAAGTGAAGCGTAATCAGCTAATCGGATTAGAAGGAAACACAGGGTCAGCAGCTTATCGACACCTTCACTGGGACATTCACAAACTTTATGGAAATGAAAAAAATTGGAATGAAACAATGAAAAAAGTTGCTTGGGGAGGAAGAAGCATCCCATTTAGAGTTAAAATAAACATCAATGGAACTATAAAAATTATTGAGTCCGATAAAATTGCTTGTAGATGGCTTGATATGACTCAACCCAAATGGAAAGGCACCTTTAAAACTAAGTAAAAACGTTCCAATCAAATCAATAAGAACCCAATAAACTTTCATTATTTAAACTTCAACACTCTACAAAATACCCCCTCAAGACATCATCATGACTTTAAAAAAATCACCACAACGCGACAAGAAATTTGAATTACGATTTCAACATTGTCAATTTGACCCTTTTTTAAATCACGTCACAAAAACTACTCATTAGCTTAAGTAATTTAATTAAAATTTTGTCAATAAAGTCAAGATTTAAACAATTTCAATAAATTAAACTGTCTCAGCACAACTTTCATCTAATTATGCTCTAAGATACTAAGTCTATGACTAAAAAGATGATTTTCCTAGTGGTAGTTTTGATTGCTTGGTTTTTTGTAGGTGTTGATTGGTATGTTTGCCAAATCAAAAAAGAATGCCAACCTGAAGCAGCAAAAACATATGACCTTATTTATTTTTCGCAAAATTCAGACAAGGCACTCTTTACGGAACAATCCTACTTAAATTACGACGAATTAAAAATGGAATCATCCAGTCCAACTAACGATCGATTTCAAGTCAAAGTCCAACAATATGCTGATGAAAGCCCAAAACTAACAGAACAACGAATCTTTAAATTTAAAGAACTACTTTCAAAGCATTTCAATGTTGAGCGTTTTGATTTTGTAGTTAACAAAAACGATGACATTTCTCCTGCAAAGGATATTTTCAATATTTTTTCAATACAAAGAATACAAAAAACTCAGTATGATCGCTTATACTTTTCAAAAAATAGCGCCAATCCACTTTATACAGATACTTCTTATCTAAATTATCCTGAATTGCAACAGGCGCAAAATAATCAGAGCGAATATACCGTTTACGTCAATAGCTATCAAGATGAAACTGAAGCTATAAAAGAATCTCGATTAAACTCAGTTAAAACTCTCTTAAGCAAGCATTTTGATATTAATCGCTTCACATTCAAATGGACCCAAACAACAAGCAATCAGCCTGACGGTTTAATAGATATCTTATCTTTCAGCCGAGAAAAAGTTCTTGAACCAATTGCTAAGCCAGTTAAAAATGATTTTAAAATAGAAAACAACATAATCTATTTTCCAGAAAATTCAACAAGCCTTATCGACAGTCAAAATGTTAAAGAATATGTAACAAATACAGCTGCAGCTCTGAGCTCAAACGGTAAAATAGTCATCATTATTGGACACACTGATTCCAAAGGAAGAAAATCATATAATTACAAACTAGCTTTAAAACGAGCGCAACAACTCAAGAAAATGTTTATCAACAATGGTCTTAACTCCAATAGATTAGTAACAAAATCACTTGGAGAAACACGCCCTATGGCATCAAACAAAACAGCTCGCGGTCGACAAAAAAACCGTCGGGTAGAAATACAATTTAAAGAGGAATAAATATATGTATAACAACTTAAACGTCTTCAGTAGTGCTTCATCAATTCTAATTATTCTCAGCCTTTTATTAGTGGCTGCCGTAATTGGATACTTACTCCATTGGTTATTTAGTCGATCTAAAATGACTGCTTTAATGGCATCTTTTGAAAAAAAGATTAGTAGTAACAATTTAGAAATTAGTAATCTAAAAAAGCAGTTAAGCTCATTTGATGAAAAACTAAAACTTGCTAAAAACAATTTTAACTTAGAGCTCGATACCCATAAAGATCTTGTCAACAATTACAGCAATAATTTCAAAAGACTTATTGGAGCAGAAGTCGACGTCAATCAAAAACAAAATGACAACATATCTTCATTTAGCAATAAACTGACTAATGAGGTTAAAAATTTAGAAGATAAAATTGCTTCTTTGCCTAAGCCAAAATCTTATGATTCTGAAATCAAAACGATTTACAATAAAATTGATACTCTACCGAACCATGAAAGCACTTTGAATAAATTAGAGCAAAAAATTAATTCAATTCCAGCTCCTAAGTTTTACGATGACGATCTTGTTAATTTATCTTCAAAAATAGAAGCTCTACCTAAAGCTAAATTTTATGATGATGACATTAAGGAAATCCATCAAAAATTCACTCAAATTCCTAAAGCTAAATCATATGACAATGAAATCCACAGCTTGAATGAAAAAATAAATTCTCTTCCTAAAGTAAAAAGCTATGACAATGAGATCAATTCTTTAAACAAAAAAATTGAACAATTGCCTAAAGCGAAAACTTACGACAACGAAATCAACCATCTTAACAAAAGAATAGATCAAATCCCAAAAGCTAAAAGCTATGAATCAGAAATTCAACTCATCAACAAACGTTTTGAAAATATGCCGAAACAAAAACTCTATGATTCTGACATTTCAAGTCTCTCTCAAAAAATTGCAAATTTACCTAAAGCTAAATCCTACGATAGCGAAATTAATGATCTTCAAAATATGATTAAAAATGTTGACGCCCACAATTCTTCTCAAGATGATAAGATCAATGAGTTAGAAAGTGCTTTATCACAAGCCTCAAAAGCTAAACCAGCTAAAGAAGAGCCGCTAGTAGAATTAGACTCTCGTGGAGTGCCAAAAGGAAAAATTACACACCTATTAAGTATAAAAGATGTTCAAACAGATTCTAACTTAAAAGACGAGCTACAAACCATTAAAGGAATAGGACCCTTTATTGAAGAAAAGCTTAACGCTTTAGGGCTTTATAGCTTCAAACAAATATCAATGTTAAACGATGCTGACAGTGACATGATTATGAAAGCTATCAAATCATTTCCTGGAAGAATTCAACGTGACAAATGGGTTAATCAAGCAAAAAAATTAGCTTCTTAACTTATCTTATTTCAAAAAAAAAGGGGCGCTCGTTAGATTAACGAGCGCCCCTTTTTTTATTATTTTAAAATTAATCGACTCGAGATCCACCATTTCCAATGCTACAAGTTCTTCCTTTGGATGAACTTATTTTAGCTCCTTGATACGAAGATCCTGTTTTTGAAAAATAACAATGATAACGGTTCCCATTATGTCCTGTTACTCTACAATTAGCTGTTTCACTTCCACCATTATGACGAATTGTAGCGGAACTAACTCCTGACCCAGCTGGATACAACACAACTAACGATCCATGATTACCTTCACTAATAGGCTTCCACAAAAACCCGCCACCACCATCGGCACAATTTCCACCACTATTTCCATTTGATGGGTTTTGCGCTCCAGAATTGTTATTTACAGTACCTGCGCCCAACCCTGTTTGACATACGCCATTTGAATCAAGTTTACCGCTTCTTCCATTATCTCTATTAACACAAACTGCTCCGCTAGTTTTTGAATTATTATGAACTATAGATCCACCTGAATTAGTGGCGGATAGTCCTGCTTGACAAACGCCATTTGAATCAAGTTTCCCACTTCTTCCATTGTTTCTATTGACACAAGCAGCGCCAGTTCCTGAATTATTTGAATTATTATGTGTGCTTCCAACAGGATTACTAGCTGACAAGCCCGTCTGACAAACACCTCTAGCATCTAATTTTCCATGTCTTCCATTTTGAGCATTGACACAAGCAGCACCAGTTCCTGAATTATTATTCTGTACCACTGTTTGATGTCCACCTCTATTAGGATCTTTACTAGTACCCTTCCAAGGATGACCTATACTTAAATCTTTATGATCTCCATCTCGAGACAACCCTGTCTGACAAACCCCATTAGAAAGATAACCTAATCTTTTAAAATGAGTATTTACACAAGGTGTTTTTCCACTGCTATGATTTGGCTGCTCATCCTGTCTTGGTGGTGTACTCACGTGCCCATCATTTCCAGAATTACCGTCATCACGAATTGGTGGGCGTGGAGTAACATTGTTCATGTTATCGTCGTTATCACGTCGATCCACATCATTATTGCCATTTCTATTTTCGTTGTTTGCCTTATTCAAACGAACATAAGACAAATCGTTATTCGTTAAAGGCTCTACACAATAAAAGTACAATCGCACTGATTTACTTTTATCATCTAAGTAAACACTTCTATTTGAGGTTTTTTGACTAACGCCAGAATTTTTAAATTCAACTAAAGAATTATTGTTTGAAGTCATCATATAGACACTCATTACTTTTTCAGGTCTACTTAAACCGACTTCCAAATTGTATTCAGAAGCTTGACTGACATTCAATGGATATTCTTTTGAATATACATAACGATAAGGCTGATCAGCTTGCACTTGACGATCAGAAACCAAGGTCTTCAATCCAGCGACATCAACATCAAAATCTCCAGGAATGTTAATTGCGCTATTAAGCCCGCCACCAACATTCTCATTATTGCCAGAATTTCCGTCTGGAATAACAGTTTTACGATCACCAATTTCTTGGACGCCTTTATCGGAACCACAAGAAACAATGATTAATGAAAAAAGAAAAGCTACAAAAATATTTTGCTTAAATATGTTATTCATAGTTAACAAGATACAACTTTCATGCCACAAAAAAAATTGAGTAATATCAAGATCTTAAGGTCTCAATCCTGGAATGCCCTCTAAAACTGACAATTTTTGTCACACAACTATCTACTTAGTAACTCTTTATAAATGCCCAATATTCTATTAAAGTCTCAAACAAATGGATCTTCTTAGCCAAGGACTTTTGGCCGCCACCAGCCCTACAAGTTTTAACAAAAAAAAACAAAACCGAGGAAAGTTATTCTTCTGCCTGTTTCTTGTTGGGCTCTTTCCAGACATTGATGTTTTGTTTAGCAACGCTAATAATCCCTTGTCCGAACTCGATCTTCACAGACAATTTTCACATTCTTTTATCTTAGCTCCTATATTTTCATTATTACTCAGTTTTATTTTTAAAATCACGTTCTTAAAAAAAGAAAAATTTACTTGCATGTACCTTCTTGTTTTACTCGCCTATACCAGCCACATCTTACTAGATTCTTTGACAAGCTATGGTACTAGCTTCTTATGGCCAATATCCACTCAAAAATATTCTTTTAATTTAATTTCTATTATTGACCCTATTTACACTTCGATTTTATTACTATGCGCCCTCTTTTATTTTTTAAAAAAAACAATTCTACAACGAATATTTTTTTTATTATCAATCAGTTACTTAGCTAGCTCTTTTATAATCAAAAATAATATCAAGAATAGCTTCAACAAACTAACACAACAAAGACAACATCAAGTTATTAAATCAGTCATTAAACCAAGTTTTGGAAACATTATTCTTTGGAGATCAGTCTATTTACATAAAGACAAAATTTATGCAGACGCCTATCGATTTCAACTTTTTAAACCCAACAAAATAATACAAGGTGATGAAAAATCTAGATTTCATTTAAAACAACTAGGTCAAAGCTTTCAAAATGTTAAAAGAAATGATTACTTAATAATCGACAGATACATAAAACAACATTCCAATGATTTCGTGTCCTTAACTAAAGCCCCTGACTCTTCTGAGTATTATTTCAATGATGAACGCTTTTCACTGCTGCCGCACAAACTCAACCCTGTTTGGGCTTTAAAATGGTCACCTCAAAAATCTCGACTCAAGAGGTTCAAAATGACCTATTTCAGAAAATTTAGCCAAGATCAAAAAGATGAATTTTTTAAAATTTTAAGAGGAAATTTTTAAATTTTCTGGCTAACACGCTGGCAAATATTATCAAAAAATTTCTTTTTTACTCGATCTGATTTCACGCTAAGGTACACGGGAAGACTGACCTTTTTCATTTCTTTAATTTCAATTATTTTTATTTTATTTAAACTTAATTTTTCTTCACAGATTATAGAAGGGACAAAACACAATTGGTTTGATTGCTCCACTAAAGACAAGGCCGTTATTGCAGTTGAACTTTCACTCCCTACATTTCTTTTCTTAATTGATACAGGAAATAAATCATTTCCAAATCGAAATCCTTCAGCAGAATAATACGAAGGAATAACAAAGGAATATTGTAATACATTTTCCATATTATTTTTTTTCTTCAAGGGATGATCTTTTCGGCACACTAACACCCATTGAATGTTGCCTAATTTTTTACTGGTCCAAGTACTAGGCCAATTTAGCTTGCCCGTGTGAAAACACAATTCAAAAGAAGAACGAAGCCCCATACTAACCATCTGATCAGGAATAACATCTACAAAGCGCAAGCGATGACTAGAAACATCTTCCTCTTTATCTAAATATTTTTTAAAAATTTTGGATAAAAATAACTGACTCATATAAGACGTGGAAGCAATTGTAAGCATTTCCATTGACTTATCACTATCTTTTTTCTGTAACTTCTCTAATCCTTGGACAATATCTCTGAGCTCTTTAAAAATTTCTTTTCCTTTTGAAGTCAGCAATAAGCCTTGTTGTGATCTTTCAAATAATTTAATTTCTAATTGCTTTTCAACCTTAGAAACTGCTTTAGAAACATAGGCAGGACTATAATCAAGATTTCGGGCGACCTTTCGAATAGATAAGTCTTGAGCAACCTCCAAGAAACACTTTAATTCTGACACTTTAAGCTGATCAATTGACATAAAAATATTGTAAACATATGTTCCCTTATTGTAAACGCTTTTTTCCTACCCAAAACTAACGCAAAACTTTATTGTAATATTTAAGGAGAATCATCATGAAAAGAAGATCATTTATCACTACAGGAACCCTAGGCGCATTAGCAGTTGGCTTAACAACTATTAAACCTCTAAAAGCACAAGCAATACCAGCGCACCCGTTAATTGAAAGTACTATTTCAAGAAATCACGGTCACACCCTTGAACTTGATGCTCACAGCTTAATAAAACATATGCATGAATCATTTAAGGAAGACGTCTTGATTTCAATTGAAGGTGATAGCTCTCACCCTCACGACATAGTGTTAACTAAAGATAATTTATTAACTCTACTCGAGAACAAAACTTTAACTGTTGAATCTAGTGAGGACGCAGGTCACATTCACAGAGTCACCATTAAACTAGTATTGTAAAACTACTAGTCTATTGATAAACCAGACGGTACATTGACTGGCTTCCAATCCTTAATTTTATTTAAGCGAGAGTCAGTCATAGTTCCTAAGAAATCAACTAAGAGCTCAACTTCAAAATCATTCAACTGAGGAACAGCTGATTGGTGGTGAGACAACACAAAGTTGTTAGCTTGAGTATCAAATATTTTAAAATCTTGCATTAAACTATTATGTTGCTGAGAAGATCCTGAGATCCCTTCTTGCTGTATCATAAACATAGCTCGTGCTGGATCAAAATGTGCAATAATCATCGTTGAAAGATTTTTCACTGAACCATTATGGCCCCATGGACCTGTTTGTTTCACGTTTTTCAAAGAAGGCGTTCTAAAACGATAACGATCCTGTGAGGATCCCGTAACAAATTCACGGCCAACATCTCCGCTATTTGAATTTGCAATAGGTCCTAATTGAGGAAGAGCCACAACATGAAACTGTCCATCAGTAAACAAAGTTCCTGCATGACAACTTGTACAATTTGCTGCTCCAGAAAATAATTCCCAACCATCTGCTTGCTGCTGGTTTATAGCATCATTTTGTCCTTGTAAAAAACGATCGATTGGAGCTCCCTTTGAAACAAATGCTGTTTTTTGAAAACTCGACAACGCATTAGCAACATGTCGTATTTGAATGTCTGATGAAGAAAATATTTCTGTTGGATATGCCTGCATAAATAAAGAAGCATATTGCGGAATGCTTCTTATCTTTTGAGCAATAGCATTCCAAGCTCCATTTAAATCACCATTAGCCACTAATGTCCCCACCAAACTCGCGCTAGGTTCTCCAGACATTTCAACTTGCGACACTAATGGAAACAAAGCCTGAACAGCTACTAAATCATCCAAACCAAAAGGAAGGTTATTTCCAACAGGTGTTGTAATCTGTCCATTCCCCAATCTTTGAACACGCCCATCATGAAAAAGTGGTGATATGTTTTGCAGCTCTCCGATATTATATAAATGTGGAGTATTCCGACCAGTTACTCCTTGAGTTTGCAAAGTCACTTGTCTAGAAGGGCCAGAACCATGGGCACCTGCCCCTAAAGATAAGGAACTAGCATCACCCAAGCCATGATCAACACCATGACAAGTGCTACATGAAATATTATTTTCACCACTTAATATTTTATCGAAAAATAAGCTTTGACCTAAAAAGACCTTAGGGTCCATAACTTCTTCAGGCTGAGGATTTGGGTTCGGCCCTACAACAGGTGGCAAGTCTCCACTCCCTGCACCAGAACATGAAACAAGTGTTACAAATGCTGTAAACACGAGGGTATACGAGTATATAAATTGGCTGACATCCTTGTAGCGCATAGCGTCATTTTAACCTTTTTCCCAATAAAAACAAGTATTATTTTGCCATAAAAAAAATAATTCAATATTTTTAAGTAGTTATGCCAAGGAATATTAGCTTCACACCAATAAAAGGAAAGCTCTTTCAACCCCAAAACAATCTTTTTGATTATGTAAAAGCCAGCCTTAAAG
>ENA-ORXR01002730-ORXR01002730.1-marine-metagenome-genome-assembly--contig:-NODE-2730-length-16495-cov-5.082714_pt1 | contig 16495 bp, 11 predicted proteins | sample MGYA00237866_ERZ511479 | MGnify/ENA metagenome assembly ERZ511479 | reverse complement strand
GTCTTACCATGGTCAACGTGACCAATCGTGCCGATGTTCGCATGCGGCTTATTACGCTCGAATTTTTCTTTTGCCATTTTACTGCTCCGTATTCTTTCTTGGAGTTAGATTATAATTTTAACTTAGAATGCGCGGCCTAAGCTACGCACCGCCCTGCTTGGAGATCACTTCATCAGCCACCGCGCGCGGCGTTGCTGCATAATGATCGAATGTCATAGTGAACTGCGCGCGACCCTGTGTGGATGAGCGCAAGTCATTTACATAACCAAACATGTTTGCCAGAGGCACCATTGAATTCACAACAACGGCGTTTCCGCGCATTTCTTGACCCGCAATCATGCCGCGGCGCGAGTTTAAGTCACCAATAACTGATCCGAGATACTCATCCGGCGTGACAACTTCGACCTTCATCATCGGCTCGAGAAGCTTAAGCCTACCCTCAACTTTGATTTGGCGGAACGCGGCACGCGCGGCGATTTCAAAAGCCATCACAGAGGAGTCAACATCATGATAAGCCCCATCATAGAGCTCAGCACTGAAGTCAATCACAGGGAAGCCGGCCAAAAGACCTGATTCCGCCATTGTGCGAATGCCTTTTTCGACGCCCGGGATATATTCCTTAGGCACGTTACCACCGACAACCTTGGATTCGAAAACAATGCCTTCACCCGGCTCAAGCGGCGCAAAACGAATTTTAACGCGGCCAAACTGACCAGAACCACCAGATTGCTTCTTATGTGTGTAGTCAATATCGACAGGCTCAGCCAAAGCTTCGCGGTAAGCCACTTGCGGCTGACCGATATTCGCTTCAACACCAAATTCGCGCTTCAGACGGTCCACAAGGATATCCAAGTGAAGCTCGCCCATGCCAGCCATGATTGTTTGACCAGATTCTTCATCTGTGTTGACGCGGAAAGACGGATCTTCTGCCGCCAAACGCTGAAGGCCAACACCAAGCTTTTCTTGGTCAGCTTTAGACTTAGGCTCAACCGCAATTTCGATAACCGGATCCGGGAATTCCATACGCTCAAGAATAACAGGGGCGTTCAAATCACAAAGTGTATCACCTGTTGTCGTGCGCTTAAGACCTGCAACAGCAATAATATCGCCCGCAAACGCCTCTTGAATATCTTCACGATCATTGGAGTGCATCATCATCATGCGGCCAACACGCTCTTTATTCTCTTTAACAGAGTTAAGCAGCGTCGTGCCTGTTTCCAATTTACCAGAGTAAATACGGCAGAATGTGAGCGTTCCCACGAATTTGTCGTTCATGATCTTAAAAGCGAGCATTGAGAGCGGCTCGTCATCAGAGGCCGGACGCGTTGTTTCTTCGCCGGTTTTGACATCGATACCTTTAATCGCTGCAATCTCGAGCGGAGACGGCAAGTAAGCCACAACAGCGTCGAGCAAAGGCTGAACACCTTTATTTTTAAACGCCGTGCCGCAGAATACAGGAACAACTTTACCCGCAATTGTCGCTTCACGCACGAGACGCTGAATAGTTTCAACATCGGGCATATTGCCTTCAAAGTAAGCTTCCATGACCGCATCATCCATATCAGCAACAGCTTCGATGAGAGCTTCGCGGTACTCAGCAGCTTTGTCAGCTAACTCAGCAGGAATATCGACAGTGTCATATTTCGCGCCAAGGTCAGCGTCGTCAGCCCAGGTATAGGCAACGTTCTTAACCAGATCGACTACACCCTTAAACTGATCCTCAGACCCGATAGGCAGCTGCATCTCAAGCGCGTTTCCGCCCAAGCGGTCTTTGACAGACTGCACAGATGCGTAGAAATCAGCGCCGATTTTATCCATCTTATTGATGAAAATCATACGCGGGACGTTATATTTATCAGCTTGACGCCAAACAGTTTCAGTTTGCGGCTCAACACCGGCATTGGCATCCAAAAGCGCGACCGCGCCATCAAGCACGCGGAGTGAACGCTCAACTTCAATAGTGAAGTCAACGTGACCCGGTGTGTCAATAATGTTCAGGCGCTTACCTGCCCAGAAACACGTCGTCGCCGCAGAGGTAATCGTAATGCCGCGCTCTTGCTCTTGCTCCATCCAGTCCATTGTGGCTGCGCCGTCATGAACTTCAGCAATCTTATGGTTCTTACCTGTGTAGTAAAGAATCCGCTCAGTACATGTGGTTTTACCCGCATCAATATGCGCCATAATACCAAAGTTACGGTAATCTTTAAGATCGTATTCGCGTGCCATGTCGGTCTCTTATTCCTGATCTACCAGCGGTAATGTGAGAAGGCACGGTTGGCTTCAGCCATACGGTGCGTATCTTCGCGTTTCTTTACGGCACTGCCGCGATTATTTGAGGCATCCATAAGCTCACCCGCAAGGCGCTCGCGCATTGTGTTCTCGTTACGTGAACGCGAGGCTGTTACTAACCAGCGAATGGCCAGAGCCTGACGACGCTCAGGACGAACCTCAACAGGCACCTGATAAGTCGCACCACCCACACGGCGTGAACGCACTTCGACAGCAGGCTTGATATTCTCAAGCGCGTCGTGGAACACACGGATAGGCTCAGTCTTGGCTTTGTCTTCGACGATATCCATCGCGCCATAGACAATCTTTTCAGCCGTAGACTTCTTACCATCAAGCATGATGGCGTTCATGAACTTGGCCAAAACCAAATCATGGAATTTTGCATCGGGGAGAATTTCCCGTTTTTCAGCGCGGTGACGACGTGACATCTAAAAGCCTTTTTCCTGCACAAAATGCAAACATCCCGCCCCTCGCACCTCGCGAATTGACAGGTTATCTGCAACAAAATCGACCCTCCCGCGTAAACTTTTACGCGAATGAACCGATTGGTTATCCTATTTCCGTCTTAAACGAGGTTTCTGTGGCAATCCACAGACAGCACGTCCATCAACTTGAGCGCCGTATAGTCAGGGATTCGCCGTCCGTCAACAGTCGATATGGGCTTTTTTCACGGGCGGACAAAACGCCACAAAACAATAACGCTCATGACCATAACCCGCCCTTTATTTTGCGCCCGCCTCTACAGCCTCCATAACACGCAAAAGGTTCGCTCCCCAGATTTTGGCGATATCGTCTTCGCTATAACCCCGCTTGACCAACTCTGCGGTTACATTGGCCGTCTCGGACGCATCTTGCCAGCCATCAATACCGCCGCCGCCATCAAAGTCTGATGCAATGCCGACATGGTCTATACCCGCAACTTTTACGGCATGGTCTATGTGGTTGACGAAGTCAGCAACTGAGGCCTCGGGTGCCATGGCCGTGATTTTGGCGCGCTCTGCCATATAAGCATCGCGCTTGACCTGATCCCATGTATTGCGGTCCCCATATTCGCCGTCCAGCTTATCACGGGCCGTCTGCTGTTCAGCCGTTGGCAATTTCACATATGACCCAAGTGCCACCATCTGGGCGACACCATCCACCTCAGCGATTTTACGGAGCTGCTCATCATCCAAGTTACGAGCACTATCGGCGACGGCTTTGACGCCGCTATGGCTGGCAATGATGGGCGTGCGGGAAAGGTCAGCCGCCTGCATCATCGTCGCTTTGCCCGTATGAGAAACATCAACCATGATGCCATTATCATTCAAGGCCGCAACCAAGCTTTTACCGAGCGGTGATAAGCCATTCCATTTTGGCCCATCATCGCGCGCGGGATTGGGATTCGAGCTATCACCAAATTGGTTATGGCCGAAATGTGTCAACCCGACATAACGCACGCCACGATCTGCCCACATTGGGATAGCCTCAACACTTTCGCCTAATGGGTAAGCATTTTCCATACCTATTAGAACAGCATGTTTCCCATCTGCCACTATGCGGCGCACATCATCAGCCGTTTTAGCTAGTTCAAAATTGTCTGAATGTGTCTGCGTCAGCGCCTGGAGCGCTTTGTTTCGCGTCTCGGCAATCTCTAGCCCTGCTGCATAGCCCTCCTCCGTCAACTCGCCTTGGGGAATATAGATAATCCAGAAGCCGCTATCGAGCTCGCCCGCTTTAAGTTTGGGAAGATCAACTTGCAGCTCTGTCGGTCCGCTGGGATCAATCTCCTCCATATATGTGAGCGGGATATCAATATGCGTGTCCAGCGTGAGGGTTCGGTCATGAATAGTCGCAGCATCAATTTTTACTGGGGCCTCATTGGCGGGCGCTTTAACATCACCTTGGCACGCCACAATACTGAAAGCGATAAGTCCGAGTGTAAGGTTGCGCATGATAGGTCCTCCGAGTTTGGGTCAGCATAAAGCTAGAAATACAGAGGGCAATAAAAAAGCCGCACCCTAGGGCGCGACTCTCAAAATTTAAATCAGCGCAGAAATTACTCCGCAGCGTCGCCTTCGATTTCACTTGGGAATTCTTCGAGTTGCGGCGCGTTTGCGGCGCGTTCTTCGAGGAGCTTCTGATCGCGGTCATTGGCGAGCTTTTGATACTTACGTAAGTTTCCGCCAGTACCCGCAGGGATAAGACGGCCGACAATGACGTTCTCTTTCAGACCTTCGAGCATGTCTTCTTTACCTTGAACAGACGCTTCGGTGAGGACACGTGTTGTCTCTTGGAAAGAGGCCGCAGAGATAAAGGAGCGAGTCTGCAGCGAAGCTTTCGTAATACCCAGCAAGACAGGCGTACTTGTCGCCGGCGTGGCATTCTTATCCCGCGTAAGCAGGGCTTCATTGACCTTGTTAAACTCGATTTTATCCATTTGCTCTTTATTCAAGAGCGTTGTGTCGCCGGGGTTAGTGACTTCGACTTTTTGCAGCATTTGACGCACGATAACTTCAATATGCTTGTCGTTAATCGGAACACCTTGCAGACGATAAACGCCTTGGACTTCATCCACAAGATATTCAGCCAGAGCTTCGACACCCATAATAGCCAGGATGTCATGCGGAGCTGGATTACCATCAATGATGTAATCGCCTTTTTTCACCATATCACCATCTTGGACAAGCATATGCTTACCTTTGGCGATAAGGTAAGAGGATGGGTCCTTGGACTCATCTTCAGGCAAGATTTGAATCTTACGCTTGTTTTTATAGTCGCGCGTATATTCAATTTTACCGTCGATATCGGCAATAACCGCGTCGTCTTTTGGACGGCGCGCTTCGAAGAGTTCTGCAACACGCGGCAGACCACCGGTGATGTCACGCTGCGTTGCGCCGCCTTTCGCGATACGCGCAAGAACGCCGCCTGGCTTGATTGTGTCTCCGTCTTGCACAGACAGGATAGCGCCGACCGCGAGCATGTAGCGTGCAATATTGCCGTTCTCAAGTTTAACAGGTTCGCCATTCGCATCTTCGATAACAGCAACAGGCTGAATATCACCAGATTTAGATGAGGCGCGCCAGTCGACGATGACTTTAGAAGAAATACCAGTCTCTTCATCCGTCTCTTCTTTGGCAGAAACACCGTCCACGATATCAAGTAAGCGCACAGTACCGCCAACTTCTGTCAGGATAGGCGTCGCATATGGATCCCATTCCGCAAGTCGGTCGCCGCGCTTAATCTTGTCACCATTGGCAACAGGCATACGAGAGCCATAGTCGACTTTGTGCGTTTCGAGATCTTTGCCGTCTTTATCTAAGATAGAGAATTCGAGCTTACGTGCTTTAACGATAAACCCTTTTTCCATTTTAATGACACCAGCTGGATCATATTGGATTGTACCTTCATTAGAGCTTTCTGTGACAGACTTATCTGACACAGAGGCAGTCCCGCCAATATGGAAGGTACGCATGGTCAGCTGTGTACCCGGCTCACCAATAGACTGCGCCGCGATAACACCGACCGCTTCGCCCATATTGACTTTTGTCCCGCGGGCCAAGTCACGTCCATAACAGGTCGCGCAAATACCAGTGATGGTATCACAAGTTAGAGGACTGCGTGAGCGCAGGTTCTGAAGACCGGATTCGTCAATCTCGGCGGCAATATCTTCGTCAACATATGTGTTAGCAGGATAAAGCAATTCGCCGTTACGCGGATCTTGAATGTCTTCCGCCAGCGTACGTCCGAGAACGCGCTCACCAAGAGACACAACAACTTCACCTGAGTCGACAACAGGCTTCAAATCGATGCCGTTTTCAGTCCCGCAATCTTGCTCTGTGACGATACAGTCTTGCGCAACATCAACGAGGCGGCGTGTGAGGTAACCCGAGTTCGCGGTTTTTAGCGCGGTATCCGCAAGACCCTTACGGGCCCCGTGGGTCGAGTTAAAGTAATCCATGACAGTCAAACCTTCTTTAAAGTTCGCTGTAATCGGCGTTTCAATAATCTCGCCGGACGGCTTGGCCATGAGGCCGCGCATACCCGCAAGCTGCTTCATTTGGTTCTTGGACCCGCGAGCGCCTGAATCGGCCATCATAAAGATTGAATTGATACGTTTTCTTGGACGCGCAGCTTCGTCCATCATGGCATCGGCCACTTTGTCCGTACATTTGGACCACGCATCGACAACTTTGTTATACTTTTCACCTTTGGTGATAAGACCGTCAGCATATTGCTGTTCAAAGTCAGAGACGAGTTCCTGTGTCTGATTGACCAATGTATATTTCGCGTCGGGTATAACCATATCATCCTTACCGAATGAAATACCGGCATTACAAGCTTCGCGGAAACCAAGACCCATCATCTTATCAGCAAAGATGACTGTCGCCTTCTGTCCAGCATGGCGATAAACCGTATCAATCAATTTCCCGATTTCTTTTTTCGTCAAGATACGGTTGATGATATCATATTTAACTAGCGGATGACGCGGTAAATATTCAGCCAGTTTCAAACGGCCCGGCGATGTTTCAGCGACTTCATAAGTCACAGTGCCATCTTCTGCCGTCACAGGGAAACGGCCCTTCACTTTGGAGTGAATAGTAATGAAACCATTATCAAGAGCCGCTTCGACTTCGTCGATAGACGCGAACATCATGCCCTCGCCTTTTTCGCCGTCGCGCATAAGCGACATGTAGTAAAGACCCAGAACAATATCCTGAGACGGAACGATAATCGGCTTACCATTAGCCGGTGAGAGGATGTTGTTTGTGGACATCATCAAGACACGTGCTTCAAGCTGCGCTTCGATAGATAGCGGCACGTGAACGGCCATTTGGTCACCGTCAAAGTCAGCGTTAAAGGCTGCGCAAACAAGCGGGTGAAGACGAATGGCCTTACCTTCTGTTAGCTTTGGCTCAAAGGCTTGGATACCCAATCTATGGAGTGTCGGCGCGCGGTTCAAAAGAACCGGATGCTCACGGATAACTTCGTCGAGAATATCCCAAACTTCAGGACGTTCTTTTTCAACGAGCTTCTTAGATTGCTTTACTGTGCCTGAAAGACCTTTGGCGTCGAGACGCGCATAGATGAACGGCTTGAAGAGTTCCAAAGCCATCTTCTTCGGCAGACCACATTCGTGGAGTTTCAGCTCAGGGCCAACCACAATCACGGAACGGCCTGAATAGTCAACGCGCTTACCGAGAAGGTTCTGACGGAAGCGGCCTTGCTTACCTTTAAGCATATCTGACATAGATTTCAGCGGGCGCTTATTCGCGCCTGTAATCACGCGGCCACGGCGGCCATTGTCAAAGAGTGCATCTACGGATTCTTGCAGCATACGCTTTTCGTTACGGATGATGATATCCGGCGCGCGCAATTCAATAAGACGCTTGAGGCGGTTGTTACGGTTGATCACGCGGCGATACAAATCATTCAAATCTGATGTCGCAAAGCGGCCACCATCTAGCGGCACAAGCGGGCGAAGCTCTGGCGGAATAACCGGAACGATGGTCAGAACCATCCACTCAGGACGGTTGCCTGATGTGATGAAGGCTTCCAGCAGCTTAAGGCGCTTGGACAGCTTCTTGAGTTTTAGCTCAGAGCCTGTCTCTGTCATGTCGAAACGTGTGCGCTCAACTTCGGCCTCAAGGTCGAGATTGATAAGCATTTCGCGCACAGCTTCCGCGCCGATACCAGCCGTGAAACTGTCTTCGCCAAATTCAGCTTGGGCGTCGAGATACTCTTCTTCGCTTAGGATTTGACGCTCAGCCAATGATGTCAGGCCTGGCTCTGTGACGACATAGCTTTCGAAGTAAAGCACGCGCTCAACCTCTTTAAGCGTCATGTTGAGCATAGACGAAATACGCGATGGCAATGATTTCAAGAACCAGATATGCGCGCAAGGGGCGGCCAATTCGATATGGCCCATACGCTCACGGCGCACGCGAGTGACAGTGACTTCAACGCCGCATTTTTCGCAAACGACGCCTTTATATTTCATGCGCTTATATTTGCCGCAGAGACATTCGTAGTCTTTGACAGGACCAAAGATACGCGCACAGAACAGGCCGTCTTTTTCAGGCTTGAACGTTCTGTAATTTATGGTTTCAGGCTTGCGGATTTCACCGAATGACCAGCTGTGGATTTTCTCCGGGCTGGCCAAAGAAATACGAATGCGGTCAAAGGTCGGGCCTTCTTGCGCGGGATTGAAAATGTTCATGACCTCTTGGTTCATAACTTTTTCCTTTAATTTGGCTTCGGTGCGTCCACCTGGGCCGTGAAAATTCTTCTCAAATCATGGGAGGGACTAAGCCCCTGCCCTTGCTTTAACCATTTGTAAGCTCGATGTTCAGACCTAGAGAGCGAATCTCTTTAATCAGAACGTTGAAGCTTTCCGGGATACCCGCTTCGAAGCCGTCATCGCCGCGAACAATAGATTCGTAAACCTTCGTCCGGCCCGCCACGTCATCTGACTTGACGGTGAGCATTTCTTGTAGCGTGTAAGCCGCGCCATAAGCTTCGAGCGCCCAGACTTCCATCTCACCGAAGCGCTGACCACCAAACTGGGCTTTACCGCCGAGAGGTTGCTGCGTGACGAGTGAGTATGGTCCGATTGAGCGAGCGTGAATCTTATCATCAACCAAGTGATGCAGTTTCAGCAGATACTTATATCCGACGGTGACAGGGCGTGTGAAGCGCTCCCCTGTACGGCCATCATTAAGCACCATTTGACCTGAACTATGCAGACCCGCTTTTTCAAGCATTGTCACAATATCCGGCTCGCGCGCGCCGTCAAAGACGGGAGTCGCAATCGGCACGCCGCCTGTCACATTACCCGCAAGCTCGAGAATTTCATCGTTCTTGCGCGGCAAGGTAACATCGTCGCCGTAGACATGTTGCACAGTCTCGCGCAGAGCTGACATATCGTTATTGGCGCGATACTCTTCGAGCGCGTCATCGATAAGCTTACCCACGCCGGCACAGGCCCAACCCAAATGGGTCTCGAGAATTTGACCAACGTTCATTCGCGACGGAACACCAAGTGGGTTCAGCACGATATCCACGGCTTGGCCTGTTTCCAGATATGGCATGTCTTCAACAGGATTAATCTTAGAGATAACACCTTTGTTTCCGTGACGACCGGCCATTTTATCACCCGGCTGAAGCTTACGCTTAACTGCGACGAAGACTTTGACCATCTTCATAACGCCAGGCGGAAGCTCATCACCGCGCTGGAGCTTATCAACCTTATCTTCAAAGCGGTCATCAAGACGCTTTTTGGAAGTGTCATATTGCTCTTTCAGCGCTTCAAGCTCGCCAATGGCTTTCTCATCGTCAATACCCACGCGCCACCAATCGGAGCGCGGTATTTCGTCGAGCGTCTCATCCGTCACAGGACCTTTGCGGAACCCGCGCGGGCCAGAGACAGCCGTTTTTCCGAGCAATGTCTTCTTCACAGACGCATAAATAGAGCGCTCAAGTATGGAAAGCTCATCATCACGGTCTTTGCCGAGAAACTCGATTTCTTCACGCTCGATTTGCATCGCGCGTTCGTCTTTATCCACGCCGTGGCGGTTAAAGACGCGAACTTCAACAACAGTCCCTGAGGCTCCCGGAGGCAGCTTTAGAGATGTATCGCGAACGTCAGATGCCTTTTCGCCAAAGATAGCGCGCAGTAGTTTTTCTTCTGGCGTCATCGGGCTTTCACCTTTTGGCGTGACCTTACCGACGAGAATATCACCGGCATGGATTTCAGCACCAACGGCAACAATGCCCGCTTCGTCCAAGTTACGAAGTGACTCTTCGCCGACATTTGGAATATCGCGCGTGATTTCTTCAGGGCCAAGCTTTGTATCGCGGGCCATGACAGAGAACTCTTCAATATGCAGTGATGTGTAAACATCATCGCGCACGATACGTTCAGAGATCAAAATCGAGTCCTCAAAGTTATAACCATTCCAAGGCATAAAGGCGACAAGCACGTTCTTACCGAGCGCAAGCTCACCAAGGTCTGTTGACGGGCCATCAGCAATAATATCGCCAGCCTGAACGACATCGCCAACTTTGACCAATGGACGCTGATTAATACAGGTTGACTGGTTAGAGCGCTGGAACTTCAGCAGATTATAAATATCAACGCCTGATTTTGACAGGTCGGTCTCTTTGGTAGCGCGCACAACAATGCGTTTCGCGTCAACTTGCTCGACAATACCTTCGCGTTTCGCCGCAACGGTCGCGCCTGAGTCAAGCGCCACAACAGATTCCATACCTGTCCCGACAAGAGGCGCTTCGGCCTTTAAGAGCGGCACAGCCTGACGCATCATGTTTGATCCCATCAAGGCACGGTTCGCATCGTCATTCTCAAGGAACGGGATTAGCGCAGCGGCGACAGAGACCAATTGCTTCGGAGAGACATCGATGAAATCAACATCCTCTTTCGCGACTAAGGTCACATCGCCATTAACACGGCACGTAATGAAATCGTTGGCGAGCTCACCTTTATCGTTAATTTCAGCATTGGCCTGGGCGATAGAATAACGCGCCTCTTCCATAGCGGAGATATAAACAACTTCGTCTTTGAGCTTGCCGTTGACGATTTTGCGGTATGGGCTTTCGATAAAGCCGTATTTATTGACCCGCGCATGTGTCGCGAGTGAGTTGATAAGACCAATGTTCGGCCCCTCTGGTGTCTCAATCGGGCAGATACGGCCATAATGGGTTGGGTGAACGTCGCGGACTTCAAAACCAGCACGTTCGCGCGTTAGACCGCCGGGCCCAAGCGCTGAAAGACGGCGTTTATGCGTAATCTCAGAAAGCGGATTTGTTTGGTCCATAAATTGTGAAAGTTGCGAGCTACCAAAGAACTCGCGCACGACAGCGGCGGCCGGTTTAGCGTTGATAAGGTCATGCGGCATGACCGTCTCAATATCGACAGACTGCATACGCTCTTTAATAGCACGTTCCATGCGCAGCAGACCAATGCGATATTGGTTCTGCATCAGCTCACCCACAGAGCGAACGCGGCGGTTGCCAAGGTTATCAATATCGTCAACTTGGCCAATGCCGTCTTTCAGCTTCACGAGCGTATCGACTACAGAAAGAATGTCTTCTTTGCGAAGAACACGAATTTCGTCGCCGACATCCTGCATATCCATACGCAAGTTCATTTTCACGCGGCCAACAGCGGAGAGGTCATAGCGCTCCCCATCAAAGAAGAGCGAGTTAAACAGATCTTCAGCGGCTTCTGTTGTCGGCGGCTCACCTGGACGCATGACGCGATAAATATCAACAAGCGCGCCTGCACGGCTGTCATTCTTATCCGCTGCGAGTGTGTTACGGATATAAGGCCCGACATTGACATAGTCGATGTTCAGAACGGAAAGCTCTGTGATTCCAGCCTCATTAATAAGCTCCATGGCTTCTTCGGAAAGCTCGTCACCGGCTTCGGCATAAATCTGGCCTGTTTCCATATTGACGATATCTTCAGCGGCAAAGCGCTCTGACATTTCCTCATTGGAAATCAGCACACTCTTTAGGCCATCATCAGCAAGTTTTTTCGCGCCGCGCTTTGTCAGCTTACGGCCTTGCGGGGAGACAACTTCGCCAGTTTTGGCATCGACCAAATCACGCAGCAGTTTAGAACCGCGATAGTCTTCGGCATTGAACGGACGTGTCCAGCCATCTTTTTTCTTGTCACGCTTAAAGGCGATCTGCTTGTAATATTGCTCAAGAATTTCTTCTTTGCTCATACCGAGCGCATAAAGAATTGACGTGGCCGGCAGTTTTCTGCGGCGGTCAATACGGGCGAATAAAATGTCTTTGGCGTCAAATTCAAAATCGAGCCAAGAGCCGCGATACGGAATGATACGCGCAGAGAACAGGAATTTGCCAGAGCTGTGGCCTTTTCCCTTATCATGGCTAAAGAACACGCCCGGAGAGCGGTGCATCTGAGAGACGATAACGCGCTCTGTACCGTTTACAATAAACGTGCCTTTTTCTGTCATTAAAGGAATGTCGCCCATATAGACGTCTTGCTCTTTGATGTCTTTGACTGAACGGGCCCCCGTATCATCATCGATATCAAACACAACGAGACGCATTTTGACTTTGAGCGGCGCGGCGTAAGTAATATCGCGCTGCTGACACTCTTCTTCGTCAAATTTTGGCGGCTCAAATACAAATGAGACATATTCCAATACGGCGCGGTCAGAAAAGTCACGCACAGGGAAGACAGAATGGAAGACACCATTCATCCCGTCGTCTTTTCCGCGCTCTTCATGCGGAATGGATTTTTGCAAAAACTGATTATAAGAGCTCTTTTGAACTTCAATCAGGTTTGGCATGCGGATTACTTCTGGAATCCGGCCAAAGCTTTTACGGATACGTTTTTTACCAGTGAACGTCAGCGACATCTGTGACACCTTTTATGTTTGGACAATGGGCTGCAGTCCCGGCTGTCCTTAATTTTTTTGGGGTGAGATTATCCCGGCCCCCGCCGGTTTCGCCTTTTACCTCCAGCAAGTGAGGGTGCCGGATGGAGAAAACTCCACCCGGCGAATTGTCAAAGACTATTTAAGCTCAACAGTGGCACCAGCCGCTTCGAGTTTCTCTTTGATGTCATTAGCTTCTGCCTCAGGCACGCCTTCTTTGACGGCTTTAGGAGCAGATTCGACAAGCTCTTTGGCTTCTTTCAGGCCAAGACCTGTAATGCCGCGGACTTCTTTGATGACAGAAATTTTATTTCCGCCAAATGATGTCATGACAACATCAAAGTCAGTTTTTGCTTCAGCAGCTTCGCCGCCGCCGGCAGCAGGACCTGCAACTGCAACAGCAGCCGCGGCTTTAATGCCATTTTCTTCGAGAATGTCATTTAGTTCTTTTGCTTCGAGGATGGTAAGACCCATCAGCTCATCAGCGAGTTTTTTTACATCAGCCATTTTAGCTTCCTTAAGTTTAGTATCAGTTCGATTTTGCGAGAATGAAAGTTGTCAATTACGCCGCCGCTTTTTCTTCGATCACTTTGATCGCGCCAGAAAGCGCTGAACCAGATGACATAAGACGCTGAGCCACTTCGGAGGCCTGACCGATAAGACGGGCAGCAGCCATTCCAATAAGCTCTTCGCGAGATGGCAGTTTGGACAAAGCCACGATACCATCAGTACCGAAGATTTCTTCACCCATAAATCCGCCTTTGATAGCAAATGCTTTGCTATCTTTGGCAAATTCAACTGTCACCTTTGGCGCGCTGATCATGTCATCAGCCCAGGCAATTGCCACAGGCCCAACAAACATGTCACCGGCTGCTTCAAAAGGTTTCCCTTTCAAGGCAATTTTCGCCAGACGGTTTTTAACAACACGGATTGACGCACCCTGCTCACGCAGTTTGGCACGAAGCTCCGTCATTTCCGCAACAGTCATGCCTGAATATTCAGCCATCACTACGGATCCAGAATTGTCAAAGATCTCTGCGATCTCTTTGACCTGTTCCTCTTTTTGAGAACGATCCATTTGCGGTCTCCCTGTTAATGACCCCCACACCATGCGAAGGTCTTCCAAGTGCTCGCCACCTCCGTTTGGACGCCGCGAGCGGTTTCCTGCCCCCCGTGAAGGGTTTAACAGAGGATCGAACTGATCTGCTCATTTACATGAGGACAATCAGTTTTATCTCTGCCTGTATCGGTCATTAAGTCTGCGGTTTTTTTCAAAACCGCTAACACCGATAGTCTAGGACAGACCAAGCGACATGTGGCCGCTTGGTAGTTGAGCAAAGCAAGCCTTGCTCAAATTCTTATAGTAACGTTCGCCTAAGCGTTGACGTCAGATGAGTCGATTTTCACACCTGGGCCCATTGTCGAGCTCAGCGTGATACGCTTCATAAATGTACCTTTTGCGCCAGATGGACGTGCCTTCTGGATAGCTGTCAAAAACGCATTGACGTTTTCAGCAAGCTTATCTTGCGAGAAGCTGGCTTTACCAACACCTGCGTGAATAATACCGGCTTTTTCAACGCGGAATTCCACGGCGCCGCCCTTGGCATCTCCAACAGCTTTAGCAACATCCATAGTCACAGTACCGACCTTTGGGTTTGGCATCATGCCCTTAGGACCCAAAACTTTACCCAGACGGCCAACAAGCGGCATCATGTCAGGCGTGGCGATAACACGTTCAAACGGCATGTCGCCCTTTTGGATTTGCTCCATAAGGTCTTCAGCGCCAACGACATCAGCACCCGCAGCACGCGCCTCGTCAGCTTTTGCGTCTTTCGCAAAAACAGCAACGCGCACAGAACGTCCCGTACCGTTTGGAAGGTTACACACGCCGCGAACCATTTGGTCAGCATGACGTGGGTCCACACCCAGATTGACGGCAACTTCGATTGTTTCATCAAATTTAGCGTTAGCATTACCTTTTACGATTTTTACAGCATCAGAAACGCTGCGATCGACTGTCTTGTCGTAGCCTGCACTCGCGGCTTTATATCTTTTACCCGCCATGATCTAAGCTCCCGTCACTTCGTAGCCCATCGAACGAGCAGAGCCCGCGATGATAAGAGCGCCTTGGTCAACATCATTCGCTGACAAGTCTTCAAGTTTAATCTCAGCGATTTCGCGGCACTGGGCCATCGTAACCGTCCCGCCAACTTCACGGCCAGGGTGATTAGCACCCATTTTCTTGCCGGCCATCTTTTTCAGATAGTAAGAGGCAGGGGCTGTCTTCGTGATGAATGTGAAAGACTTATCCGCGTAAACAGTGATTACTGTCGGTGTCGGAACACCTTTTTCTAGTGCTTCTGTCTTTGCATTAAAAGCTTTCGCAAATTCCATAATATTCACGCCGCGCTGACCCAATGCAGGCCCGAGAGGCGGTGACGGGTTAGCTGATCCAGCTGGAATCATAAGCTTGATGTAGCCATCAATCTTCTTTGCCATATTCCACTCCATGTGAGGCGATATCGCCCCGATTAAAATATGCTACCCCCTCATGGCGGTAACGGTTGTGGTGTCCGTGGTGCGAGAGCGACTGGACTTAGCCGCCTCTTCCACAGACTGTCGATTTTCCTAAGGGGAATTTCGACAACGAAACAACAACCTTAGTTGTTTCGCTTAAATTCAAGTCAAAAACTTATGTTTGCTTTTCGACTTGGACGTAATTCAGTTCGACAGGCGTGCCCTGTCCAAAAATATTAATCAGCACTTTCAAACGCGCTGCTTCTTCGTCAACACTCTCAACCGTGCCGTTAAAGCTCTGGAACGGCCCATCGACAACTTTGACTGTCTCGCCAATTTCGAAGGTAATCATCGGACGCGGGCTATCAACACCCTCTTGAATCTGGCCGACAATCCGCGCGATTTCAGCATCCGAAACAGGAAGAGGCTTGTTGGAGTTACCCAAGAAACCCGTGACCTTTGGCGTATTCTTGACCAAGTGATACGCCTCATCCGTCAAATCAACTTTGACTAAGACATAGCCCGGGAAAAACTTACGTTCGCTCTCGACTTTGCGGCCTTTACGGACTTCGACAACATTTTCAGTCGGCACAAGGATCTCTTCGAAGAGGTCTCCCAACCCCTTTTCAGCCGCCTCGCGCTCCAGCGATTCTTTCACGCGTTTCTCAAAGTTTGAGTAAGCCTGAACGATGTACCACTTCGCTGCCATTATGCAGACCCTCCAAGACCGAGAACTAATTTGATAATATTGGCCAAGGCCCAATCGACGATAAAGAAGAAGATGCCCATGATAATCACCATGATCATAACCAAAATCGTCGTCGTGATCGTCTCACGCGACGTTGGCCAGACCACTTTACGGGCCTCTTGACGAACTTGCCCGACATATTTGACGGGCCCAACTTTATCTTTTGCGGGCTTTGTATCAGCCATCTCACTTAAACTCCAAAACGCGAGCCGGAAAATACCGGGCCGCGTTCGTTATATTGTGCCTCTCATCAAGACTTTAAAGGGCTACTCATTTTGAGTGGCAGGGGCGGAGGGACTCGAACCCCCGACCCTCGGTTTTGGAGACCGATGCTCTACCAACTGAGCTACACCCCTATACTTTAAAGTCCTTATCAGGCGGCAAGCCGGGCGTTCCGGCTCACTATAGTATAGCGCGTTGGCTACTCGATGATTTTACCAACAACGCCGGCGCCGACTGTGCGGCCACCTTCGCGGATAGCGAAGCGAAGCTTCTCTTCCATCGCGATGGGCACGATAAGCTCAACGTTAAT